>Ga0209394_1000123_pt1 | contig 74682 bp, 66 predicted proteins | sample JNZ201metaG_FD_184122 | JGI IMG/M metagenome (GOLD analysis project Ga0209394, IMG submission 184122) | Hot spring microbial communities from Jinze hot spring, China to study Microbial Dark Matter (Phase II) - JNZ 20120812A (SPAdes) (version 3) ...
GTGTTATTGTTAGTGTTGTTATTGGTGTTATGTAGAGGCTTTTAAATTTTGTTTTATCGTATAAGTAGCCTATTGGGAAAGCTATAATTGCGTCTACTCCCATAGCTATAGCGTATAAAAGTGCTATTTCAGCGTCTTCTAGAATTCTCCAGTATTTTAAGAAGTAGGATGCTATAGCCCAGTGGATAAAACCAAAGGATTGTAGAATCATTGAAAAAGTATACAACCAAAATCCTCTACCTAAACTTTTAAACATTATTTTCTCTATTGAAACTTCAACGCTTTTAATTTTTGGATAAAGAAACCAAGCTGTAAAAACGAATAACATAGCCATAATACCTGGAATTAAAAGTACCAAAAACGCTATTTGATAATTGTAATGTATAAGCATATAAGCAAAAAGCAAAGGACCAACTAAAGCCCCAACCTGGTCCATGACCTCATGAAGCCCAAAACCCTTCCCTTTACCAATACCCTCAGTAACCTCAGCCAAAATCACATCTCTCACAGGAGCCCTTGAACTCTTACCAATTCTCTCCACAAAATACAACAACGTAGCAGTTCACTAAATACCCATAAAAGCAAGAAGTGGCAAAATCACTATTAATAGATAAAAATGCAGACTCCCATTAAACCTATAGACCTTCATCTAAACCACTACCACCGCACATCCATAGCATATTCGCTAGAAATAGAGCCTTAACGATATACGTAATCCTACATTCTACAACTTCAGCCAACTAACACATCTTTAACTATAGCCAGCTCTATCCATTTGATTGAAATTCGCAATACTATAAATCGATTACAAACATTGTCTTATAATAATCAAAATCATTCCGAGATTATATAACATATTGTTATAGAATCGTAATACGCTGAACTTGAGGTGAAGCTTCCATCCAGATAATTTTGTATGCCTTGACTCTCCGGTAACCCAAAACGCTAAAGAGTTGCTAGACTTATAGGCTAGCAGAACATCAAAAAGTATATTGATTTAGATAGACTTTTTGTCTATTGCTTAAAGTTATTTACCTTCTATATGGGATTAAACTTTAAAAAACTCGTATTCTCAATAATCGTTAGAAGAAGTATGTATAGAGTGAAATAGAGTGAATAAGTGTGAAACTTAAATAGTACGGTAATGTTTATAAATAAAGAAAAGATACCGAAGATGATTGAAACAGATAAAGAATTAGATACGCTTTAATGGATCTACTTGGGTATAAGGAAATTCTAGATAGAATTACAAACCTTGAAGAAAGACAACAAAGACTAGAAGAAAGAATGATTAAACTTGAAGAACGGGTTCTAAGGGTTGAAGAGGAGCTTAGGGATCTCGGTAGAATTATGAATGCTATAGCTCATAGATTTGGTATTCTAACTGATGAAGGATTTAGAGAAGCTATGAAGTATGTTGTTGAAGAAGCTCTAGGTGTTGCTAAAGTATCTCGATGGATTTACTATGACGATAAAGGTGTTGTTTATCAGAGACCTTCTATTGTTGAAGTCGATATTGTTATAAGAGATAAGGAACACATATTGTTAGAGATTAAATCAAGAGTTGATAAAAGTGATCTTCTCGAACTCTACAGAATAAGCAAATTATATGAAGAAGTACATAAACTAAAACCAAAGCTAGTAATAATAGGGGCATTCTTCGCTAAAGATGTTGATGAATTAGCAAAAGACTTAGGAATAGAATTAAAGCCTATAGCTAAAGCGTATAGTTGAAACATCTATATTTACTAAACCTTGTTACGTTGTTATTAAGGGATACAAAGAGCTATTTGTTACTTAATTTCTAGTTCTGGCAAGAAAAGATGCCACACTAAGGTTTAAGGTAATGCTATTCTATCTTAAATTCTAAGATAGAGTTGAATACATGTGAACTCCATGACGATTCTATCTATTTTTGTTCAGCAAGTGATGCTATCTTATATTATTTATGTAAAAAATTATGTAGAAGCTAGCCGTAGAGTTTTTAAGGGAGTTTCGTTAGTTAAGTTAATTAGGTGAAAAGCATGGTTTCGCGTGCTAAAAGATCGTGGTTTAACTTAACGTCGCTTGCCATAGGTATTGTTATCGGTATAACCATAGGCTACCTAGCAGGATACATATCGCTTCCCTATATAGTAAAACCTCAGCAACCTGTTATTGCCCATATAAAGTTTACTCTTGACTGGGCGTATCAAGGTCCTCAAGCACCTTTCTTAGTTGCTCTATACAAAGGGTTCTTCGCTGAAGAAGGGCTTTCAGTAACTATCGATAGAGGCTATGGTTCAGCCAAAGCTGTTAGTGATGTAGCTGCAGGGGTATTCGATATGGGTTTCGGCGACTTTAACTCTTTGGTTGAGTTTAAAGCTAGGAACCCCGATGGAAAGGTTAAATGTGTAGCTATTGTTCACCTTAAGGCTCCTCACTCCATTGTTACACTAAGGGGCAAGGGTATAGAGAACCCAAGGGACCTAGAGGGGAAGAAGCTAGGGGCACCAGCAGGTGATGCTGCTAGAAGGCTTTTCCCAGCATTTGCGAAAACTGTTGGTATAAATATTGATAAGGTTTCGTGGGTCACTATGGATGTACCACTTAGAGAGCCTATGCTTGTTAAAGGTGAGGTCGATGCTGTATCAGGGTTCTACTATACAGTAGTACTAAACTTGGTAAACCTAAATGTATCTGTAAACGATGTTATTGTGTTTAAGTATGCCGACTACATGCCCATAGTCGGAAACTGCATCCTTGTAAACGAAGACTTCTTGGCTAGAAATCCGGACGCAGTTAGAAGATTCTTAAGAGCATTCTTCAAAGCTTTAAAGTACTCCGCAAATAATGTCGATGAAGCTATAAGCATAGTAATGATGAGAGATCCGACGTTGAATAAAGATCTAGAGAAACTCAGGTTCGAAATGGCTTTAGAGCTAATAATAGTTGAAGACTATGTTAAAAGACAAGGACTTGGCTACGTAGAGAAATCTGTTTTAGAACAAAACATAGACGTAATAGTGAATACCTTTGGCTTAGAGAGAAAACCCTCAATAGACGAGGTAATAGACTTCAGCTACCTACCTCCACTTGAGGAGAGGTCGATATAGATAATGAGTGTAGCGCTAAGATTGAGGAATATATCGGCAACTTACAGAACAGAAGATGGTAAAGAAATAAAGGTTTTAGAGAATTTAAGCTTAAATATTTTTAAAGGGGAGGTTTTGGGGATAGTTGGTAGAAGTGGCTACGGGAAAACAACCCTTCTTAAGATAGTGGCCGGGATCTTAAAGCCTACAAAAGGATCTGTAGAGTTCCTAAACGGGGAAAATGGGGTAGGTAGAAGAGCAGGTATAATGTTTCAATCTCCTCTGTTACTACCTTGGAGAACAGTTCTAGAGAATGTGCTACTCCCAATAGAGATCATAGGGGAAGACCCTAGGGATTATGTTGATAGAGCTCTAGAGCTACTCAAGATAGTTGGGCTAGAGGGGTTTGAGGATAAGTATCCATGGGAACTTTCATCGGGGATGCAGCAAAGAGTTGCTCTATGTAGAGCCTTAATACACAAGCCCCAGCTTCTTCTGCTTGACGAACCCTTTGGTGCTCTAGACGCGATTACTAGGGAAGAGATGTGGCTTCTTCTACAGACTGTTGTTGTGCGTGAAGGTTGTACGACTATCTTGGTTACACACGATATTAGGGAGGCTTTATTTTTATCTGATAGAGTTGTTGTCATTGGGTGTAGACCAGGGAGGGTGGTAGACGAGATCAAGATAGATATCCCGAGGCCTAGGCAACTAGATGCCTTATTTACGAGCACCTTTAACAACTATGTCCACAGGATTAGGAACGCTATAGGTGATAACTTGAAATGTACAAGAAATTCAAACAGCTAAACCTTTTGATAGCTTTAGTGCTAATATTCCTCGTTTGGGAAGCAGTAGTATATTTATTCAAGGTGCCTCGTTACGTACTACCTGCACCCACGGCGATAGCTTCAACTACACTAAGGTATAGTTCTTATCTTCTGGAGAACCTACTAGATACAACAGTATCAGCTTTAGTGGGTTTAATAATCGCAACTATAACCTCTTTTGCGCTAAGCATAGCTATGTCCTACAGCAAGGCTCTTAGGGATACTCTTTTCCCCTTACTTGCCTCGTTCAACACAATACCTAGGGCTGCTCTAGTTCCCTTACTTGTTATCTGGTTTGGCTTAGGCTGGACCCCGAGGGTTTTAACGGCTTTCCTCTTAGCTTTTTTCCCCATGATTGTACCTGTCTTAACCGCTATGACAACGGTAGAAAAGGAGTTAGTAGAGCTCTTAGCTGCTTACGGCGCCTCGAAAATACAGATCTTAGTCAAGGTCTCTATCCCTAAATCTCTACCGTACTTAATGAGTTCTCTTCACACTGGTTTAACTTCGGCTTACGTTGGGGCAGTCATAGCGGAGATGATAGCCTCTGATAAAGGTATAGGGTACGTAATATTATCCTCTTCCTCTAGGCTCGATACACCCCTGGTTTTTGCATGCTTAATACTTTTATCTGTAACTACCCTAGTAGCATCCAAGATCATCAGCGTAGTCGAGAAGAGGGTCGCTAAATGGGCTTACAGATCAGAAGCTTAAAAGTAGATCCTAACCTCTGTACTGGATGCTATATGTGTACGCTTATATGTAGTTTTTCGAAGTTTAAGGTCTTTAACCCAAGGCTATCCCTTCTAAGAATAGACTACAACTACAAGATAGGGCGATTAGAGGGATATGCGTTGTGTAATCAATGTGGAAACTGTATCTCGGTATGCCCTACAAAAGCTATATACATGGATTTTAGCGGTATTGTACGTATAGAACACAGTAAATGCATTAAATGCCTAAGTTGTGTCTCGGCTTGTCCAAACAACGTAATTGTTGTATACAATGGTATTCCATACAAATGCGATTTATGTGATGGAGATCCACAGTGTGTTAAATTCTGCTTAGTGGGTGCTCTACATGTTTAAACTTGGGGGATATGCTGGGAAGATACTTTACGTAGATCTCTCCAAAAAGAAGTGGTGGAGCGAAGAGCTTAAACAATCGTTGGCTAAAAGCTTCATAGGAGGTACAGGTCTTTCAGCATACCTTCTATGGCACTTACTTGGTAGAGGTGTAGATCCTCTATCTCCTGAGAACCTCCTTATAATAGCTACTGGACCAGCTACAGGAGCTTTATCACCGTCGTCTGGTAGATTTGCTGTGGTCTCGAAATCACCTCTAACATATGCTTGGGCTGAAAGCCATGCTGGAGGAGCCTTAGGTCCGCAGATAAAGTATGCAGGTTACGACTTAGTTGTTATTAGAGGATGTGCAGAGAAACCAACTGTTTTAGCGATAGATGATACAAGTGTAGAGTTCATTAAAGCAGAGGATCTATGGGGTCTTGATACAGAGGCTACAACTGACGAGGTTAGAGCTAAGCTAGGTAAAGACTATCACGTTATGTGTATAGGTCCAGCTGGGGAGAATCTTATTAAATTCGCATCGATCATAGTCGATTACCATAGAGCTTTAGGGAGAACAGGGTTAGGAGCTGTTATGGGGTTTAAGAAGCTGAAAGCTGTAGCTGTTAGAGGTAGCAAGGGTGTAGAGGTTCACGATCCCGATAAATACAAAGAGGTTCTAGAGGATTTCCTTTGGAGGAACACGAAAGGGCCTTGGGCTCTTCCAGCGAAGATGAGTCTATGGAGATACGGTACACCAAACCTTGTTACAGTACTTAATGCAATAGGTAGGCTTCCCACAAAGAATCATTGGACAGGTTATTGGGAGGAAGCGGATAAAATATCAGGGGAAGCTTTGTTAAGGTATAGGGCGGCAAAGACTTCATGTTTTTCATGCGCTATAATGTGTAAACAAGTTACTAAAGTAGAGAACGGAAGGTACGCAGGTACCGTAACAGGAGGTCCTGAGTACGAAACGGTATTTGCTTTCGGATCAAACCTGTTAATATCAAACGTAGAAGCAGTTATCTACTTCAATAAGCTATGCAACCAACTAGGCTTAGACACTATATCCACTGGAAAAGTTATCTCTTTCCTATTTGAGTGCTACGAAAAAAGCTTTATCTCTAGGGATATAGTAGACTTTGAACCTACCTGGGGTAACGAGGAAGCTGTTGCAAAGATAATAGAGGCTATAGCTTTTAGGAAAGGTATAGGAGATATATTGGCGGAAGGCGTTGCAAAAGCATGTAAAACTATTGGTGATGGTAAGTGCTGCGATTTTGCTTTACATGTAAAAGGGTTAGAGGTTTCAGGTCAAGACCCTAGAGCCCAGAAATCGGTAGGGCTTACATGGGCTATATCGGTTAGAGGAGCTGATCACCTACGTTCGCTAACAACTGTTGATGAGCTTGGGTATAGAGACGTTGCTGCTGAGAGATTTGGGGTAGATAAGGTTGAATGTGTATGCGATAGGCTAACCGAGGAATGCAAGGCTTTAATCGTAAAAGATCAAGAAGATTTCTTTGCTGTTGTCGACTCGGTTATTATGTGTAAATACGGGACAATGTGGCCACCTATGTATTACTTTGATTTCGTTGCAAAGCTTTTAAAGCCATTGACTGGGATAGAAGAGTTCGGCAACGTTAAGTACCTTCGGTTGGTAGGAGAAAGAATTGCTAATTTGAAGAGATGTTTCAATCTGAGAGAAGGAATAGGTATGGAATCGGAGAAGCTACCGAAAAGATTTACAGAAGAACCTATGCCAACAGGACCCGCGAAAGGCTATGTATGCAACTTAGAAGATATGCTTATAGAATACTACGCTCTGCGGGGATGGGATTACAGAACTGGTTTACCATATGTAGAAACACTTAATCATCTAGACCTAGGCTTCGTTATACCAGTTCTAGAGGATATCTATGGTTCTCTACCAAGGAGATCGAAAAATGGTTAAAGTAAGATTCCACACAATTTTAAAAGAGGAGAGCGGTTTAAATAACCTAGAAGTTGATGCTGAAAACCTTAGCGAGTTGCTCTCTAAGCTACCTGAAAACGTTATGCAAATCCTCGAAAAATACAGAAACTACCTTATAATTTTAGTAAACGGACATATAGTAGACCCTAAACACAACATCGTCTTACGCCGAGAAGATATAATAGATATAACGATACCTGTTGGAGGAGGATAGCAAATATATACGCTGTTCTAGGCATAGACAACGAATATTTTAGCTATATCAATGTAGTTTTACATTATTTAATCTGATATTTAGAAGAATTTATCGAGTACACTCTATCTCAATTTCATAAATATTGTTGAAGTAATTAGAAGCGTTAATGGTTTTATCGTACTCTATAAACGCTATCAATTTTGCTCCTAGGCTTTGGTATGGGTTATCTACCTTCACTATATTGGAGCTTAGCGGCTGCATATTCAAAGGTACATAGACTAATTTATTCCCTATCCGAACTACCCCTCCTACTCCTAGCCTATCTCCAAGAGGTATACCTATGTCCAAGAGCACAGAATTACCCCAACTATCTTTGTTTAAAAAAATCATCCCTACAGCCCCAATGCCCATAAAATCAATATCAGTTTTATCTCTATAACCCCTAGACCAGAGTTTCGGGGTATCTGCTAAGTACAGAAGAAATACTTTATCGTTTACCTTAGCTATACATAAACCAAAATCTTCATCACCATAAACCCCAGTATATACTTCAGTAATCGAAGTTTTACACTGATTACCTACTTCAATAGATAAAGTTTTTGTGGTAACAATGGTTTCTACAAAAGTACTGAAAACAGTAATAGTTGTAGTTCTTGTAGTTGTTTGAGTTTGAGTTAAGGTGATAGTGGTACCCGATGCCCGTACTAATGAAGAAAAAGTTATCCCTATCACTATAGCTACTATAATGAGTAAAACTGCTATAGGTAAGATCATCTTCATTATTGCTGCACCTCAAACCTTTAAACTAATAATCTTCTTGAATTAAATATTTTATCTATAAAATTATAGAGATAGAATACTTGTTTACATCAAGCCTAAAATCATCGATAAACGTTCTTTAACTAACTTTTAGAATTACCTCTTGTAGAACTAATATATTGCGGCCATCAACATGTTTCCATAGGTTTTAGGTAGAATTTTAATCAATCCTAAAATATAGATTTTATAGCCTTTAGTTCGTAGCGCAACTATGTGAATGCATAGTTTATCATCATAGCGTATTCTGTTAAGGACACTTCGCAAAGTATGGTAATGAATTGTAAAACATAGAGATACTACCTTTTTACTAGTCTATTTAGTAGTTTAAAGAGGTATACTTTATTTAACTTGTTATAATTTAGAAACTTTACTTAAGCTATTCAACTAGGATTTCCGCATAGTTTTTTATCCTCTTTACTCTATAAATTTATAGCTAAAGCATAATAGGTATTGCCTTTGAAATCAATAGAATATTTAATCGATATACTTGGAGATTTCATTGAAGAACCTAAGCTAATTTTAATAGCTGGTCACCCTGGTTCTGGTAAAACTACTCTTGCTTCTTCAATATGTTTGTACGCTTTGAAGAATAACGAGAAGTGCCTTTACTTATCTTTTCAAGAAGATAAAGAGAAGTTATTTAAACAGCTTGAAGGTGTAGGCATAGATTTTAAGGCTTATGATGAGAAGAATTCGCTAAAATTTGTTAAGATACCTGTAGTAGCTTCTAGTAACGATATTCAACTGACATTAGATATCCTATCTAAGCTAGTCCTAGAACATAGTCCAAGGGTAGTAGTGGTTGACTCTGTAACCCCTTTGCTTGAAACTGTGGAAAGCAATGCTATTGCTCGTGGCTATTTACAAAACTTTTTCTGGGAATTACAGAAGACCGTTGGTGGAGCAGTTGTTCTTGTATCCGAGATACCTCTAGGAAGAGAATATGCTAGCATGGGCTGGATAGAATTTGTAGCTGATGCAGTTCTTATCCTTAAGCATAGGATTAGAAGTGGTTTGATTGAGAGAATATTAGAGATTAGGAAGGTTAGAGGAAAACAGTTAACAGTATCAGAGTTACATTTCTCAATAATAAGCGGTAAAGGTATAATTATCCATAGACCAGTACACCTAGAAACATACTGTTCCCCTATATTGAGTAAAAGATTACCTGTCTTCAAAGACAAAGACGTTGATGTTGTTGAAGTAAGTTCACCACCGATAACTATGTATTTCGAATACCCTCCGGAAACATCGCCATGGGTCCCAATAGTATTTTCGATACTTATACACATGGTGGAAAAGAACCCCAAGATTCTCTTCATTGATTTCAGCATTTGCCCTACAAGTTTAACCCTGGGTTTAATGCAGATGCTAAAAAACTATGGGCAGATAGCGAAACTATTACTAAGATTCTTAGAAGAATTGTTTTCAGGACAATTAATCCTTCTGCTTATAGTCTTTCAGAGCTTATATCTTATATAATATCTTTGATAGACGATGTTAAACCTACAGCTCTATATATACACAATGATGCAATTGCTTGGATGTCGGCTACAGAAGATCCTAAAGAATATACAAGAATATTAAACAATTTTGTGTTTGAGTTAAGAGCTAGAGGTGTAGACATCTTTAGGATAAGTAGCTTTATAGATCCTATATTCAGCAACATAAACAAAATATTATCATCATATGTTGTAACTATGAGATGTACCGATATTGCTTGCAGTAGCTATACCATAAGTATAGAAAAGTCCCAAAAAGTAGCTGGAATTATGCTTAGCTTAGAAAATTTAGAGGAAATCACTAGAGAACTCATACAATTAGTTAAAAATTTATACAAACAAGAGGTATAACCCAAAAACTTAAAGACAACCTTAGAAAAGGATACAACAATATAATTGAGAAGCTTGAATAACGCAGTTCCTAAATTGATTTACTAAGTAATTAATATCTCTCCGACCTCCTCCCAGCCCTAAAGGACGAGGCTTTCAAATGTAACTTTTTGTGGCTAGAACACTAGATTTTTGGTTGTTAACGAATAATTGTTAAAAATATAGAGCAACTAGTAAAGCATATACTGTGAACTGTGAATGTAGTTAAAACTAATAACTTATTCAATTTAATAAAGTTCGTCTACAATACAACATCATCTAAGAATATTTAGCTTGATATAATATTTTATTTTGTTCTATGTATTGTAGAGAATTAAAGTAGAAAATGCGTTTAGTAATTATTTGCAACCAAAATTAATGTAGTAATTAGTACAGTAAAGCTTGGTGCGAACTCTGAGGTAATTATTTTACACTATACGAAATTCACATTGTATACATTAATATATTTCGTTAATGTAGATATTTAGGTAAGATGTAGAGCTCCGAACCACTATGGAAAAACTATAGAATTATTATCTATCTAGTTGTTTAAAATAGCTGAAAGAGAGGATTTAAAGATGAGTATTGTAGAAAACATTGATATAGTGAAGTTGCTAGAGAAAGCAGTAGAACTGTATAATAGGTATAGAAGTCCTGAAGCAATTGCATCTATAGTCGGTATAGAGGGTAACTTCATCGTTATGAAGTTTACAGGCCATTTCTGTGTTACATGCGGTGTTATTGACTGGGTAGAGGATTATCTATACATACTCAAGGATATGGGAATAGAAGCTGAAGTAGTTAAAATTGATTACCTCACCGAGGATAATTATGTGTTTGTAAAACTAAGAATAAATAAGAATAAAGTAGAAGTATCTAAAGAGCTACATAGTTTTAATTAAATCTAATGAATAGATAATGGTTAGTTCCTGCATTACTAATTTTATTAGTTATGTAGGATTAAGTATACTGAGTATACTCAGGTGTATCAATAAAGCCATAAGTTTTATAGGTGTAATAAGAGTATACCTATAATGGGTGAGTAAACATGATAAAACTCGGAGTAGTAAAGGTATTAACAGGGTCTATAAAGAATACGCTTAGCATGACAAAGAAATCAATTAATGAAAGTAAAATAGTAGAAAAAACTAGGAAAACCGAAGAAATAACCAGCTTTAACAAGCACAATGTCAAGGATACGCTATGTATAATAACAATGCTGGAACCAAGTTGCTACGAGATATACGAGGATGGATACATAAAGGAAATAGCATAAAAAGATTTTTACCGTAAAATTCAAGATAATTTAACTTCTAGGGGTTTAACAAGAAGAGCTTAAATTTATTTCTATATCTCGGAACATTTAATTTTTAATTTATAGCGAAAAAGGTTATGATTATATAAATTAATGTATCTAAAAATAAATAACGTAATAAAAATATATCTATATTGGTTCTATCTATTTCCTCCTTGTTGTCCTGGTTCTTTTTCCGCAGTCTTTAACATTCTTTCTAAGGATGATAATTGGTTTTCTGCGGCAATTATTTTCGCTAGAGCTCTCTGGGCATTTGCCATAGCTTTAGCATAGTCTTGTTGATCGAAGCTCTTCTTTGCATCGCTTAGATCTTGCTCAGCTTCGTTGATCTGCTTCTCTATGAATGGAAGCATTTTCTTAATGTTTTCTACGATTACACATTTTGGCGGAGGTGGAAATATCTGTATACATACTATACTCTCTACCTCTTTTTTGACCTTGCTGTACAAATCCTTAACTTCTCCGAGTTTCTTCTCAGCTTCTTTAATAAGATTATAGGTTATTTCCTTTATTTTTTCGTTAATCTTTTTGCTATACTCATTTGTAAGAACATTAACTTGTCTACATAGTTGCATAACTTTAAGTCTCACTTCGCTTACTGTATCAAGGATTTCTTTAACCTCGCTAACATATTCAACGTTTCTCAGCTTCTCCATTAACCCTAGTAGCTGGACTTCAAGCTCATCTATTTTACTCAATATATCGCTGAAATTAGCTGCTCTCTCCCTCAAGCTCTTAACTTCTTCAAGTAACTCATTAATACTGTGGTTCGCTCTACATATCAACATCTTTAAAGTTGCATTGAATGCTTCCCCAACCTTCTGGACCTCAGGTTTTACCGTTTCACCTATTTCTTCAACTACACCTTCAAGAACTTCTTCAACTATTTTTAACCTCTCTATAATGTTCTCTATAGTTTCTATAGCTTGAGGAGAAGCATTTACATTCTTAAGTTTCTCTAAAGTTCTATTCAAAATCTTTATAGCTTCTCTTATATGTTTAATAGCCACATCAAGACCCTTGGCTTCACCACCTCTAACTCTTTCAGTATATCTATAGTTATACTCCTTAGCTTTCTCCGCAAATTCTTTAACCATAATGGTTTCAATATTTCTTAGTCTCTCTAATAACTGTCTAGACAATTTATTGATATCAGAAGCATTGGTAGTATTGGTTAGCACCTCCTCTATCTTTTCTTTTAGTTCTTCAACAGATAAATTATATTTGTTAGCTAAAGCTTTTATTCTATTCATTAAAGCCTCTCTAAGACCGTTAAGGTACCTCTGAAGAACGATACCTACTCTAAATGCTTTACCCATCTTAAGCTCGCTAGAAACACTTGCTAGAACCTTAGTTGCATCGTGTATCCACTCCCTAAGCTCCTCTATACCTAGGGTTGATAGATCGATGTTTAGTAGTTCCTCTATCTTGTTCTTAAGTTCATCGCTTATGTTTAGGTACATCGATTTATTCAACATATCCTTTAAAACTCTAGCTTTTACAATTACTATCTCTGTTACGTTAACAGCTTTCGAAGCGTTTACCCCAGTAGATGGAGTTGTTGTAGCTGTTTCTTGAGCTAATACGATTGGATTAACAGCATTTGCTAAAGTTGATAGTATTACGAGTAGGGCAACCGCTATAACAGGTAAGGTTTTGTTTATGTTGTTCTTCATAGTTGGTTTTTCACCCAACTTTTTCACCCAACGAAAACTAGTTTACTAGAGTAGTTTTTTAGGGTACTCTTTGAAGAGCTGTTCATATAAATTGAATAGAGTATGCTTACCCAAATAACTAATAGACTAATATATACCCTTCCCCCATGCTTTCTACCGTATTACGAAAATCATGGTTACACTTATCATTGTAGTAACTTAAATAGAGAAATAAAGAGTAGACGTTGACACCTCTTAGGCTAAAGTTCCCATTAAACTTTAAACAAAGTTATCTAGCTAAGTTAACTCTACCTTTCTCTAGAAATTAGATTCAATACCTAGGATTTACACCTACTGTTTTAAACAAATATGTTGGTGTTTAATAGTTGTACCCTGTTTATCTCGTTAATTTTTTACTTCAGCCTATCACAATTCTTTGATCGGATGTGGAATGAATGCGAAGGATATTGGTAAGAATAGATGGGTATATCCTATACTATGTTTCTTCGTAACATTCCTAGGAGGAACTCTCTACTCTTACAGCATTATTGGCTACGAGTTGCAGAAGCTATGGGGAATCTCGGTTGCAGAAGCTGGTATACCTTATTTTGCTTTTCTATGTGGTTACGGCTACCTAATGGTTTTAGGCGGTATTTTTGAAAGGAGATTTAGATCTGAGAAAATACCTATGTACTTAGGTGCTATCTTATTTGGTTTAGGATTTACAAACGCAGGTTTCGTTGATAGAAACATAGCTCTTTTCTCGATGTCGTACTTTGTGGCAGGATTAGGCATAGCTTTAATGGATAGCATGACCCTCCCTATAGCTACTTCATGGGTACCCGATAAACCTGGTTTAGCTGTTGGTATAGTTCGAACAGGTTTCGGAATAGCACCTCTCATCGTAGCTCCATTATTTGAGCACCTCTTTAAAGTCTATGGGTTTAGCTTTAGCTTGAGAATAGTTGGAATTTTATACCTAGCGATATCTCTAACCATAGCATATTTAGTGAAAATGAATCCTAGTGCTAGAAAAACCAAGGAGTATGAAGACCTTGGCAAAGCTTTAAACGATATACTATCCAGGAAATGCTTTTGGTTAATCTGGTTACTGTACTTCGCAGGTCTTTTCACACCTTTGGCGTTCATAGGCTACGTGAAGCAAATAGGAGTAGAACTAGCTTCAATAAATCCAGAGCTCATGGGCTACGCTATAGCTGTTTTCTCTATATTCAACGGTGTAGGAGGGATAATCTACGGAAAAATAATAGATTCAAAGGGATTCTTATTTACCGCAACACTAAACTACTCCTCAACGATACTAGCACTAGCAACCCTATGGCTATACCCATCAAGACCAGTATTCCTAATATTATCACCTATAATCTATTTAAGCCTAGGAGGATGGATGGTTATAGCACCAACAGAAATCAGGACAATAACAGCACACGAGAAGTATTCGCTAAGCTGGCCTCTATTAATGACAAGCTATGCAACAGCTGTTTTAATAGGAACCATGGCGATGGGAATCGTTAGAGATGCCTTAGGAGAGTTTAGAGCAGTATTTCCAGTACTCATAACGATTATAGTAGTTTTAGGACTAATACCTATATACGCTACCTATAGAAATACATGTGGCTCCTTAGCTAAAAAGAGAAAACAAGTATAAATACCTAGGTTTATTGTATCTGAAGAACCTAGCCAAAGTAATGGTTATATCAAACCGTAGAACAAAGTAAGCATTATTCATTTATTGTAGTAGACCTTAGTATATACGATTGACGATATCTTAACTACTCTAGAAACACCTATTTAGGTGATATACTGTATTAAATATTTATGGTTTAAAACCTTGTTCTTCACTATGGAGAGGGGATTGTTTTCGTTGGCAGTCCTTGCGGAGGCACTCTTATTATCGGTTTAATCCAATTGCCGTAACGGATCCAGATGTAGGAAGCTGTTCCGCCGATGATTTCTGAGAAAGCTATTAATATCCACATGGTTATAGCGTTTAAACCTACTGTTAATGCTAAGGCCCAGCCTACTCCAACCCTTATGACCCAGAATTTAACTATGTTTAATATTGTCGGGATTTCGTTATGGCCTGAGCCTCTTCCAACAGACATACCTAGGAATGATAGCATTGTTAAGGGGAAAGACCATACAATTACTGATACGAACTTCTCTGCTTCTATTATTACCTCTGGTTCGTTTGCGAATACAGCTATCATGTATCTCCTTGTGAAGTATACAAAGATAGACCCCATGAGAACTGCTAGGAATAGTATGTGAGCAGCTGTTAAAGCTATTTTTCGAGCTCGATCAGTGTTTCCAGCTCCAAGGTTTTGCCCAACCATGATGCTTATAGACATTGTGAAACCTCTTAGAACTGCGTTTGCTATGTTTATTGTTATGAAGCCTACCGCGGCAGCTGTTACTACTACAACCCCTAGGGTATTGACTAGAGCTTGCTGAAATGTGAATGCAAATCCATCGCTGATAGTTAGCATAGTTATAGGTATTCCTACTTTGATTGTTAATAAAAGCCATTCTCTATCTATATATGTAAGCTTTATCTTGATATCGGGGTATTTTCTCCTCATTATGTAGTATAGAAGCCCTGTTCCCAAGGATCTCGATATAACTGTTGCTATAGCAGCACCACGGACGCCCATAGCCGGTAGAGGACCCAAGCCAACTATGAATATAGGGTCGAGTATAGCGTTTACCAAAGCACCTATACTCATCGTGGTAGCAGGTGTCTTTGTATCGCCAATAGCTTGGAGAATTGTGCCTATAGCCATGCCTATGCCAAAGATAACTAAGTCTAGAGCCATAATGCTTACATAGTCTAGAACTTCGTCAAAGATCTCCGGGGGAGGTCTAATGATGTAGAAGTATGCATAGCGTTTAACAATATGAAAAACTAAAGCAAGGGTTACAGAAGTTGATAAACATAAGGTAAACATCTTAGATGAAACTTCGCTAGCTTTATCGTATAGCTTAGCACCAACATATTGAGAAACTAAGGCTAAATTTGCTGCAGAGATACCCATTAGAAAAGATATAAGGATAAAGAACATGGGGAACCACTGACCTGGAACACTTAACACGTATTGGCTAAACCTACTTAACCAGTACGCATCTGTAACCATGTATATAAGCCCTATAAGATCTGCTATCATCAACGGCGTCCCTAGGCGTATCATTGTGATTAGAATAGATCCTGATACAATACTTTCTCTATATCTCTCAATAGCTAAACTACTCAAGATACATCACCTTTACTACAGCAGCTAACTAAGGCTTTTAAAGTAAGGGGTGTCGAATAAAAAGTAAATTTGTTTATTGGGTTTAGGGTTAAATTTTCGGTAGCCTAGTCATCATTATAGCTCCGATCAACTCTACTACAGCTGCTATTAACACAGTACTATATAGTCCAACTGATTCTAAGAATGCACCTGATAAGAATCCTCCAAGAATACTCGCTATGTATACGAATACCCATGGAACAGATACAGCTACCGTTATAAGCTCTGGTCTAACACTTCTAACAGCTACATAGCTAACACCTGGTGCACCTACAACTCCAAATACCGTTAACAACATGAAGAATACTACATAACCCCAAAGAGATGCTAACGCAAAGTACATTATGAATGTAGTTATAGCTGAAGCTAGTAATGCAAATGTAAGTGTTTTCCTACCACCCCATCTATCTAGGATAGGACCCCATATATATGTTCCTAGACCAAGCATTAGAGATGCAACTCCGAATACAGCTGTAGCTATCTCTATAGGGGCTTGGTATAGCTCTCTAACAACATAGCTTAGCGTTGGATACATTAAGTTCCAGCCTATCAAATATATACATATGCTTATACCAACCCAGTATATAGTCTTAGTCTTTAGAACCGTAGCGATATCCGAGAACTTCATACCTGGTAACCTAATGTGGGCTAGCCTCCATATCTTCATGTATACAGGTATAACCATTAGCAAAGCTATGAAACCTCCTATAGCAGCTAAATAGAATAGCATATCGTATCTACTACCAAGAGCTGTAAATATAGCTCCTGAGAACACTTGGAAAAGACCACTAGCTAAAGTCATAGTACCTACGGATAAAGCCAGCATCGTCCCCAATCTCTCAGGAGGAACAATATTTGCATAGATAAATGTACCTATAGGCCCTACAGCAAAAGCTAAACCTGCGAGAAGCCTAGATAATATAAATATTGGTACAGATCTTATTAATAGAAGTAGATGCGTTACTATACCTACTACCATAGCTATTACCATGAATTTCTAGCCTCTTACCTGATCTATCTGCATAGATACTAAGCGGAAATACCAAGATTAAGGCAACTATTGTAGGATAAGACATTATAGCAGCAGTAGCTATAGGCAATGGCGCTCCAAGCTCAAGTGCGTAGAACACCATTAAAGGTACGTATACAGCACCTATACCTGCTATAGCTGATGATAGTATTAGAATTGTTACTAATGTTTTCCAATTCTTTGGTCTCTCGATAGCCGGGGAAAACCCAACTTTACCCCCTATAAAATCTATACAACAGAGTCTTAATAAACTTATTTAAGCATAAATTAATTGTTTAAAAAGTTGTATTCATCAAAATTAATCATATCTACCGCATTTCTTAACAGCTTCTACAGCAGCCCAAATATTCTCAATTTTTATTGATGGCGGTAGAGGTAGCCCTGCAGGTGTAAACATGTAGCCACCCGGTTCTTTAACATTATTCAAAAGTTTACAAACTTCTTCAAACACTTTTTCTTTAGATGCATAGATATAAAGCGATGGGGAGAAACCTGCTGAAAACGGTATATGATCTCCCAGAATTCTTCTAACAGTTCTTGGGTCAACCTTTTCGAATGTAGCGAATATGCTTCCCTTAGGTAACTCAAGTAGATAGTGGAGATGATGCGTCCAGTCGCCGTCGAAGACTGGTGAAGGTATAACACCCATGCTATAAGCTTCTAAGAACAACTTCTTTAGTCCTGGCCAGTAGAATTCCTCGAAAAGCTTTGGTGGCAGCATATCGCCTAGGTGAAGAGGCATAAACACAGTAACTATTTTTGACCCAAATAGTTTCTCGGTTTCTTCTGGTCTAGGTGTTGAAAATTTAAGGAGCTTTACCATAAGCTTAGTTACAGCCTCTAAGGCTAGGCGAACTTCTTCTGGATGCCTCCTAAGGTCGATCATCGTATATGTTACATGCCTCAAGAAATCAGCTATAAAATCTAGTGGTGCTAAAGCCACTCCTCCTGGAAATGACGGCCATCCTCTTTTAACTGCTTCAATCCCTATCATCATCATTATAACGTTATATCTATACATATCTTGACCTAGTTTCGATAAAGCTGTATATGCTTCAGCAGAACCTGGTTTAGATAATGCTTCAAAAGATCTTGGTATAACAACTTCGCTCATAAATGTTATAGGGTCTTCAGCTAATTTCCTATACTCTTCTACCTCCATAAACTTACCCCCAATATACTGGGGATGAGCATCTGGGGGTAGCTCTACACCCGGCCATTTGGTGAATTTATCCCTAAGAATTCTATGGGCGTTATTAGTTAACGTAATAGCTAAAGGCTCCTTAAGATAATCCATAACTACGAATGGAAGTACGCCGCAGCCTAAGGTTAATTGAATTAACCCTCCTGGAGGAACATCAACACCATCTACGTTAAAGTCGTCATACCATTTAATAGCTATTTTAAGCATAGCATCGTAGTTTGATGTTGCTTCAGCAACGGTAAAACCAGCATAGTTAGCTGTTAGAACAGCATCTGTCATAATTGCGAAGGGAACTCTATCTGGTTTTTTGTTCATATATACTTTCTCTAACCTGTCCTTCCTTTCTCTCAATAAATCTTCTGCCGGCCTTCTCTTTTCGGCCATTAAATCACCTAGAGGAGTAAACAAGCTATTTAGTTCTTGTACAGCATATAATCAAACTAATTGAATTGATTGTTATTCGTATCTACCACATTTTGTAGCAGCTTCTATTGCCGCTTTGATATTCTCTATCTTAGCGCCATACGGTATAGGCGCTCCTGCACCCATGAACATGAATACCCCAGGCTCCTTAACATCGTTTAAAAGCCTACAAACCTCTTCGTACACCTTTTCCTTCGTTCCGTGAATATATAGTGCTGGTGAGATTCCCCCACCTATGGGTAGGTGATCCCCTAATATTTTTCTAACTTTTCTAAGATCTGCTCTTTCGAACCAAGCGAATATGCTTCCCTTAGGTAGCTCTAGTAGGTAGTGGGTGAATCGCGTGAAATCTCCTTCGAAGAATACCGAGGGTATAGCATTTCTTTTATGTGCTTCTAGTAGAAGTGTTTTTAGTCCTGGCCAGTAGAATTCCTCGAAGAGCTTTGGTGGCAGCATTTCGTTTAGATGTAATGCGAAGAATACAAGTACTACTCTTGTTCCAAACAGTTTTTCAGCATCTTCTGGCGGTATTAACGATTCGCGCATCATTTCTACGAGTATAGGTGTTAAAGCATCTAGAGCTCTATGAACCTCCTCTGGGTGCCTCCTTAAATCAAGCATTGTATACGTAGGATGCCTAAGAGCATCTGCTATAAAGTCTAGCGGTGGATAGCCGAAGCCCATCGGAAAAGAAGGCCATCCACGTTTGAGTGCCTCTAGACCTATGTCCATCATAACCTTGCCGAACTTAGCCATATCCTGGCCTAATCTTACAAGTGATGTATATGCCTGAGATGAATTTGGTTTCGATAACGATTCAAACATCCTCGGAACTATAACTTCGCTCATAAATGTTATAGGGTCTTCAGCTAATTTCCTATACTCTTCTACCTCCATAAACTTACCCCCAATATACTGGGGATGAGCATCCGGGGGTAGCTCTACACCCGGCCACCTGGAGACTTTATCCCTAAGAATTCTATGGGTATTACCGGTCAGCATTAAGGCAAACGGGGTTCTATACACTTTTGTGAATTGCTCCCAAACAACAAATGGTAGCACAGGCATTCCAAGCGTTAAACTAAAGATCCCGAATGGCGAAGTATCAACGCCATCTATGTTGAAGTCGTCGAACCATATCAAGCCTATCTTGTACATAAGATCGTAATCACTTGTAGCAGCTGCAACAGTTGTACCAACGTGTTTTGCTGTTAAAACCGCATCAGGGAAGAAAGAGGTTGGTACTCTATCTGGTTTTTTGTTCATATATACTTTCTCTAACCTGTCTTTTCTCTCTCTAAGTAGTTCTTCAGGAGATTTCTTCTTGAATATCTTAAACATAGAGACCACCTTAACAGAATTCAATCAAGTAATTCTATTCATATACACCGCATTTCTTAACAGCTTCTACAGCAGCCCAAATATTCTCAATTTTTGCCTCCGGTGGTAAGGGAGCTCCTGACCCTGTGAATATAAATCCACCAGGTTCTTTAACATCGTTTAGAAGTTTGCATACTTCTTCATAAACCTTCTCCTTGGGTGCAAAAGCTAGTACTGTTGGGGATATTCCTCCGCCTATAACTATATGATCTCCTAGTACTTTTCTAACAACTCTTAGGTCTGCTCTCTCAAACATTCCGTAGATTTTTCCCTTGGGTAGCTCTAGTATTGTCTCAAGGTGGGGTGTGTGATCTCCTTCGAAGAATACGAACGGTATTGCACCCATATTGATTGTCTCTATAAGTATTTTCTTCAACGATGGCCAGTAGAATTTCTGGTACATTTTAGGGGATAACATTGAGTTTAGATGTAGTGGAAAACCAACAGTTACAACAGATGTTTGAAGGAATTTCCGAGCCATATCAATAGCAGGTAGTATAGTAGCTTTTAGGACTTTAATTGCCAGCTCTGTGATAACATCTACTGCTGCTAAAACATCGTCTGGTCTTCTATAGAGGTCTAGCGTAATATTTGTAGGGTGCCTAAGATGATCGCTAATATAATCTAGAGGTCTAATACCAAATCCCCCAAACCCTAGAGAAGGCCAACCTAATCTCCAAGACTCGAAGCCTACCTTCATCATTACCTCTGAGTATTTTTGAAGCTCGTTACCAACGCTAATCCATGCAGCGTAAGCTTGGGGTGAATTTGGTTTCGATATAGCTTGGAATACCCTTGGGATAACGACTTCGTTTAAGAATTCAACTGGTTTCTCGATAAGCTTTCTATATTCATCAACGTACATCACTTCAGCTCCAAGGAATTGAGGTTCAGCGTTAATAGGAAGTTCTCTACCAGGCCATTTGCTATATCTATCCTTAAGAATATCGTGCATAGGTCCCGTTAAAAGGCTCATGCTGTTACCCATATCAGGGTAATCGGCTAACGCTATCACCATTAATGCTAGGTCTAATGCTGGGAGAAATAATGGAGAAGAGTCTACTCCATCTACGTTAAAGTCTGTTACGAGTTTTACAGAGGCTTTATACATAACATCGTAATTAAAGCACATCTCAGCAACGGTTACACCAACGTATTTACCAACCCAAGCAGTAGACAAGTAAGGGTTGAAGGGAACTCTATCTGGTTTTTTGTTCATATATACTTTCTCTAGCCTCTCCTTCCTCTCTCTAAGTAGTTCTTCAGGAGATTTACTCCTGGAATCACCGACCATAGAGATAACACCTAGTTCAAAACCTGGGCAGCGAAGATCCACCAATTATATCACAATTAAGGGTAGTGTAAAAGTTTTTCACAAAGTATATGGATAAGCTAACCATATGGAATATCGTGAATACTAAGAAGACTAAGATGAAGCTAAGTATAGATAAAGAAATTGAGAAATTTAGAGTCAGATAAGCTATGTACTGGTTGTTTAAGTTGTTGCAGAATACACTTAGATAGGCATTCTCTGTTTATCCATTGACGATGCTACTTCATTATATAAGGTGAAAAATAGCAATGAATAACCCACTACGTAATAGTAGTGAAAGGTTTCTAAAGCTTTGATCTTCTAAAATCTATTGATAGGGTATTAGCTAAGGTTGTATTAAGGAACTAAAACTCAAATAAATCATGGTATTTTGCATCTACTTCGAAATCTATTAAACTATCCTGCAGTAGTTCTCCTCAGTATTGGTTTAGCGATTTAAACCAAATAAACCAAAAACTATATATTTTTGCTTGTATTTTAAATAGTGTTCTAGATATATCTGGAGATATATTATGAGACCTATAGATAAAGGGGTGGCTAAAGCGTTTGTACTGAAGATCCTAATGGATGGACCTGTTCACGGCTATGAAATTATGAGGAGAATTAAAGAGGTTACAGGGTTTGCTCCAAGCCCTGGGCACATATATACTCTACTTAGAAAACTTGAGAAAGAAGGTTTAGTGGATGTAAGTGTATCTCACATCGGTGGAAGGAAGCTTAAGATATACAGACTCTCGGATAAGGGTAGAAAATTTCTTGAAGATAATAAAGCTCTTCTAACAGCCGCAAGTATGTATGTTAACCGATTTAGAAAAGCTAAAGAAGTAGAACTTCATAAACTATTTAAAGCTATTCGAAACATATTTGAATTCCTCGACAAAATGCCTAGCGATAAGATGAAGGATGTTAGAGATGCTATTGAGAGTTTCACTAGAAGAATCAACGAGATCATCGGTGAATAGGATATGGATATGATTGTTGTCGAGAATCTAGTTAAGAAGTTTAAAGATGTTGTTGCTGTTAACGATGTAAGTTTTAACATTAGGAAAGGAGAGATTTATGCTCTTCTAGGACCTAATGGCGCTGGTAAAACAACTACTATACATATAGTTGCTACGATACTTAAGCCAACAAGTGGGAGAGTTTTTGTTGCAGGATACGATGTTGTTGCTAAACCCAATAAGGTTAGGAAACATATAGGCATAGTTTTCCAAGATCCTAGCCTTGACCTTGATCTAACCGCCTATGATAACATGTATATTCATGGAAAACTCTACGGTTTGAAGGGTCCGGAACTTGAGAAGAAGATAATAGATCTCCTGGACTTTGTTGAACTTAAGGAGTTTGCGTATAAGCATGTAAAATACTTTAGCGGAGGTATGAGGAGGAGGCTTGAGATAGCTAGAGGTCTTCTTCACGAACCTGAGCTTTTGATTCTAGATGAACCTACTATCGGTTTAGATCCCCAGTCTAGGGCAAGGATATGGGATTATATAAGGAGGTTAAAGAAAGAAAAGGATATGACTATATTGATGACTACCCACTACATGGATGAAGCTGAAGAACTTGCGCATAGGATAGCTATAATGGATCACGGGAAAATTGTGGCTGAGGGCTCAGCTGAAGAGCTTAAATCTATGCTTGGAAGTGATGTCATATACGTAACATTAGACAACAATAATGGTGTGGATATCTGTAAAGCTCTAGAATTCGCTAGAAAATGTAGGCAGGTATCTCTAGATAGGGTGGAGATTATGGTGGATAACGCGTCAAAAGCTCTTCCAGATATTTTCTCGATGGTAGATAGAGTTGGTGTTAAAGTTAAAGAGATAAGCTACCGCAGACCTACGCTAAACGAGGTGTTTCTACACTTAACCGGTAGAGAGCTAAGAAATTCGCTTGAATCTACCTTTACTCCGCCTAGGTTTGGGAGATGGAGGTGAGGAGCTTATGGCCTTAGATATATCTCCGTTTACAGCGATGGTATATAGGCAAGTGAAACGCTGGTGGAGCGCTAGATCTAGAGTTGTATCTGTATTCCTAAACCCGTTGCTGTGGATGATATTCATGGGCCTTGGGATGAGTACTGTATTCACATTCACGCCCAAGGATATTGTTGTACCTGGCACAGGCACTATACCTAATATAGGGGATATCGTAGACGCTATGGCTAAATATGTTCAGCAAGTGGTTAACAGCAGGTTTGGGGGACTTGATTATGCTACATTTATGGTTAGCGGTATGGCAACTATGTCAGTATTTATGGGTAGCTTTATAGCTGGGATAAGCGTTATATGGGATAAACAGTTTGGATTCCTTAAAGAATCGCTTGTAGCTCCAGCGCCAAGGGGCGTAGTTATTATGGGGAGAATTATTGGAGACTCAATTATAAATATGTTCAACGGTTTAGTAGTGATGTGCATGGGTTTCGCTATATCGCGTTCACTAAATCCTTTAGGAATGTTTATAACCCTTCCATACCTATTCGTAACCTCGGTGGCATTTACATCGCTAGGAATAATAATGGCGCTGAGGTTAGCAAGCGTAGAAGGATTCCAAATGATCATAAACATATTCAATATGCCGCTGATGTTCTTAAGCGGGGTTTTCTTCCCTGTAACAACTATGCCTGAATGGATGAGAAACGCAGCGCTGTTCAACCCCCTCAGTTACACTGTACACGTTGTAAGATACTGGCTTACTGGTGCAAACGTAGGTATTTCGCCAATGGATCCTCTACTAGATCTAGCGGTGCTTATCTCTACATCAATAATACTGGCCTACGCGGCTTCAAAACAGTTCGAAAAAACAACAGTAGAAGACTAAGAAACCTTTTACCTAACCTAAAGAATCGTCTCCACAAAATATATTTGTTATAGAGAATAGACATTGCATTGTCTTGCCCTCTCAAAGAATATGAACTAATTTACTTAAGGTTGATTAAGGTCACAGAACACATTACATAAATAGATAGACCCTGTTGTACGCTATAAATATATATTGCTGTATAGATTGTTGTACTATTGTTTATTGCGATGATGTCCTTATTTGCAACTAATCTATTAGATTTTGAACAAAAATTTGATTGTATTAATATATTAACCTCATAATGAGGTAACTAAACTTAGGAATGAATTAAACGTCTATACACCTACCCACAATTACAGCTTTCCATGGTTCAGGATACAAGCCAACTTTGTTGTCAACTTCCTTAAAGATTACGGATCCCCAGTTATCACACCTAGGGCACCTACCATGGTAATAGGCATAAGCAGTTATAGAATATCAGCCAAAGCACTCAATAAGAGGATACATAGCTTAGCTAATTAGATACGTTTATTTTCCAAAGGTGATTTTTAGGTAAGCTACGAGATTTTGCGTAGAAGAGTTGAAGAATTCATGGAACACCCTGGCGAAGATTTCGATTGCAGAGCTACGATTTAGTTCTTTTCCATGTCGAGCAGACTATAACAGTTTTATGCAAAATATCTGTTGTACAGGAAGCTGGGAGATTTCCAAAGATCTATTCGATTGTTAGGTTGCTAAAAATCATTGCCAAAATCTATGGAAGTAAAGAGCTCGAGAATACAATAAGCTCAAGTATAGAGCTACTTACCTCCTCGAGGAATCCTATATCGCGCCAAGATATATTCCTAGAAAATACAACCCTAAGATCACTAGATAAGCTTTAAAGACCTTTGAACTTGATTCCGAGCTCTGCTACTATACTTGACTTGTAGAAGTTATACTGATGCCAGCTTTCCTTATATTCAAAAGATGTGCAGTAGCCATTGACTTTGACGGATACCTCCGCCAATTGCATAACCGATATCCATCATATATAATATGCCTTTAGATGTTTTTAGAAGGAATTGAGGAAATTAAATTATGTGGCGGGCCCGAGGGGATTTGAACCCCTGACCTCCAGCTCGAAGTCCTGAGATTCCCGTAGATATGTTCCAGTAAACTACGTATAACTGAAACATGATGTATAGCTGAAGGTGAATGATGATATTCTTCTTTGAAAATCGAAGCATTAAGGTTGACTGATGAATACTAGGCATAGAGCTTCAAGTCGGTTAGCTAAATGTCGTTATGCATATAGTGAAACGTAATAATCTAGGTGTACGTATCTGTAGAGAATGTCTTGATCAACGAAATGCGTAAGATAATCGCCATAGTTAAAATCTCTTTCTTCAAGACATGGGGTGAGAAGAAAACTCTATATAACATGCTGAAAAGCGTTGTTAAAGCTTAAGTTGCCGAAGCACTTTTAACGAAGTAAGCATTAGAGACTAGTACTACTTTGAAAACATGGTGTAGAACCTAAAGTAATTGAGATATATGGTAGTAGGTTTAGCTCTAAAGCAATGTTGCTGTATTCTCTTTAGGAGAATACTAGTCCTAAAAACCGTAGACTACATGAGAGAATAGTTAAACACTATGCTAACATATCGTTGGCCTTTTCCTAGCTCTAAAGTAGTCTTCTTAAAGGATAAGATACTAGAAATACCTTGAAGCGAATTCGAACAACTTCTATGACCCTCCCTCTCAAATAAAGAATGACTACCACACCGATAATTTCAACGTATACACGATGATCTTGCACTAATAACTGATAATACCACCTTTGTAGTTAGTTATGTGAATAGGTAGTACTGTTTAGCTAAGAAGAACTCGAAACCAAAGACTTAAAGAGTTGCTATACGAGGATGCGCTTTAGCGAATTTAATAAGTTTACAATGTTATACATGAATTACGAATTCATACATAACTCATATATATCCAACACATTTACTAGTAGTTACTAGTGCATGAACTCGCTTCAACTGGGTATTTTAAATGATATTGGTTGTTAGGAACCTAGTGAAGTACTTCGATTCACGGAAAGTGCTTGATGATGTTTCGTGGATTGTGGAAACGCCTGGTGTATACAGCTTACTTGGCCCCAATGGAGCAGGTAAAACTACTTTACTTGGCATAGTAAGTGGGGTGATGAACTTCGATAAAGGAGATGTACGTGTTAAAGATTTACCGCCTAGCGACCCGGTTGCGCGGAAAGTAATTGGTTACTGTCCTCAGGAGCCTGGCTTAATAGATAATATATCGGGGTATGACAATGCCTTATTCTATGGCAGACTATATGGCTTGACTACGAACGAGATCATCGGCAAGACAAGGAGCATGGCTGAATTGCTAGGTCTGAGAGACGCAGATCTGAGGATGAGGGTTGGGAAGTATAGTGGTGGTATGAAGAAGAAGCTGGCATTAGTGGTGTCATTACTTCACGACCCCGAGGTACTGATATTAGATGAGCCTACGACTGGGCTAGATCCTGGTGTCCGCCGAGATGTGTGGGATTTGATACTCAAGCTTAGAGAAGAAGGTAGAACAATAATTCTAGCAACACATTATATGGACGAGGCGGATAGGTTATCCGACCGGGTGGCGATAATTGATCGCGGAAAGATACTCGTGGAGGGAAAACCGGGGGAGCTTAAGGAGAAGTATGGACCTCCCTCTGTTGTAGAGCTGGTCTTTGATAGTGAGGTACACCCTGCAGCAACACGCATCATTGAGAAGTACACTGTTAAAAACTACATTGAAGGAAAAATAGCTAGGTTGCATCTAGACGAACCCGATAAACACCTCCCAGCACTAATAGGCGAACTCTTCTCCAATGGATATCACGTAGTAGAATTCAAGCTTACTAAACCTACTCTGGAAGACGTTTTCTTAAAACTGACTGGCAAAAGGTTAAGAGAATGACGTGGGTTAAGCAGGTATACGCATTCATAGTACGCGATCTTAAAATCGTTGTAGCCGATAAGGTAACGTTATTCTGGCTTTTGGCGTGGCCTATAATCTGGATCATACTAGTAGCATACATATTCGTACCTCCAGGAGCTGCATCACCTGTAAAACTCGTTGTGGGGGTGGTAAACTACGATACCAAGGTTGAAGGGTTAAACTTCATAAGCATGCAATTCGTGGAGATAATGTCAAATGTAAGTTACGGAGGAGAGCGGATCTTCAATGTGAAGAACTACAGTAATAAAGTTTCACTAATCAGCGATCTGAAGAAAGGCAGACTAGACGTGGGGATAGTAATTCCCGCAAACTTCTCATTTAATCTAACGGTTGGTACTGCTAGAATAGATGTATTCATTGGCGCCAGGGATCCCTACTCGGCTTCCATTAGCTACAGCGTAATTAGCGGTTTTCTAAACGAGTTCTCGCGTAGAGTAGGTTTGATTAAAGCTAACGTTACGTTGCTCTATTTCAAGGAGTCGTTGAAGTACATAAATCAAAGCTACGTCTTGCCGGGTACTATTTCCTCAGAGTTCGTGGATATTGTTAGAGCATATATTTACGGCATAGCATTACCGCTGAATATTACGTACGAAGAGGTTAAGCCTGAGGCGCTTGCAACCAGAGCTAACATCATTGGCTGGTACACTATTGGGGCAATAGGCATGATGTTCCTTTACATGGGTTTTTCGCGAGGAGCTGCAGCTATTTACGAAGAAAAAGCTTACGGCACGCTTAGAAGAATATTGGCGTCGCCCATAACGCCGCGCGTGCTAGTCGCAGCGCTAATGCTATCAAACATGGTTATTTTACTCGTATCAACCCCCATAATACTGTTAGCAGGGGTATACATTGCTGGTGCAAATATATCGTTTAACCCAACCAACCTCACCCATTGGCTCATACCACTACTCCTCATTGCAGCAGCCTACATGAGCATCGGAATAGGGCTTATTCTCTCACTATTCACCAAAACATCAGTAGGTGGAGCTAGCCTTGGCACTATACTTGGATTAATACTATCGTTTACAGCAGGGATATGGTTTCCGAAAACATGGATACCTTCGTGGCTACAATCAGTAGCAGATTACTTCCCCTTCACATGGATTATCGACGCCATTAGAAACATTGTGATATACGGTGCCACCCTCAACGACATATGGATAGACCTAGCCAAGATACTGCTTGCGCTAATAACCATTATTTACGTGGATATAGCTATATATAAAGTAAAGATAAGAAACGTAATTACAAGTTATTAAAAGTACTAAGAAAAACATTCAGCTCACCAACGATCATGTAGATAATAAACTCAGAGCACAAGACCATCACCATTTTGCAGTCAACCAGAGTGCTCATCACTAGTTACTTAACCTTTGTTAAAAATAGGCTTGACAAGCTCATTAGACTTACCGCTCTGTAGTACACTAGTATGTTCTTCTCTGTTGCCTCCTCTAATAGTTCCTGGCTTGGTTTTCCCAGTTCCCTGGAGCTTCTTATTCATAGTGGTTTAGATCGTTGTTTGAGGTCACCGTGTATTCCTATTTCACAAGCTAACAATCGCAACTATTTTCTCATTTCTTGTCCTCGGCTCTGTTGGGTATTTTCAACATAAAGTTTATAAGCCTAGATCAAAACATTAAACTCAGGAGATATGCGTGGAGTTAACCGAGGCTCTTTCCATATCTCTAATTAATACAATAGTGGTGCTTCTAGTTATAATATTTAGTGTTAAGAGAGTAAGTAGGATTAAGCTTTATGGTCCATATTTATTTCAACTAGATAAAGATGAGTCTGGAAACCCTATCCTGAAGAAAGTACCAGTGGGATCTGTTACTGAGGGGCTTATAGAGGATCTTAAACGAAAAGCGCTGAGCAAATTAGAGCATGAATTTAAACCTTTAGACAAAATTGTAAGATGGCCCTGTATCACAATCTTAACTTCGACAATCTTTACGATACATTTAGTTATGCTTTTACTCCTATTTTAAGGAGTTAAAGGCATAGCTTAAAAACCACACATTACATGTGAACACACCTTTAGATGATTAAGGTATCCTACACCCCTCACAGTCGAGAAAACCAGGGAAGGTCCTATAGGCATCTTAGACCATCCTTATTCACAAACATATGGAACTAATAGTCCAGTAAGAGGGAATCCGCTACTACAACAGACCCTTTGTGTAATACAAATGTGCAAGAAATAGACAAGTATATGACCATAAGAAACAGCTAAATGTATTCTGAAGAAATGCGGGCCCGCCGGGATTTGAACCCGGGACCTCCGGCTCCGAAGTCCTGGGACACCCGTAGATCTGTTTCAGTAAACTACGTAAAACTGAAACATCAATGCATAGCTGAAGGTGAATAACGATATTCCTCTTTGAAAACTGAAACGTTAAGGCTGACTGATGAATACCAGCATGGAGCTTCAAGTCAGCTACTTAAAGTCGTTATGCATATAGTGAAGCGTAGCAATCCAGGTGTATGTACCAGTAGAGTAAGTCTTAAGCAATGAAATGTGTAAAACAATCGCCATAGCTAAGAATCTCTTCCTTCAAGACATGGGGTAAGAAGAAAACTCTACACAACTACTGAAAAGCGTTGTTAAAGCTTAAGTTCCCGAAGCACTTTTGACAAAGCAAGCATTAGAGACTCTTAGTGTAAACACCTCCCAGCACTTATAGGCAAACTGGACTCAGATGCTACATCTCTTAAAGACTTGAGACCACGTCCTCCAATGCTAATGAGAAACCCAGCAGTGCTTGAGAACTACGACTCTACCAGAGAGAAAGGATGCCTAGAGCCTGCGTTTCCGAAGAGGAGAAGAGGCCGGAAAACTATAGTACAATATAATTAACTATAGCCGCAGACCATATTAAGTCGTAGTCATGAAGTGTTTCACAGACTATTTCAAGCTGTCTTACGTTTATGTATTAGAAATCTAGTCAGGTCCTCCACCCCTTAGATCATACTAGAACGTATAGAAGGGCGCCTAGGAAAACTAGCAGTGGAAGGTATGGTCCCTTCACCATCACAAACGTCTCCTCCTATACATGTATAAGCCTATGCCCAAGCCCAGAACTCCTAACACGATCACTACTACACTCCAGGTTATTGCTGATGCTTTAGGAGCTTCTACTACGACTGTTGTTACTACCTCGCTTGGTAGGAAGCCATCGCCCGAGAAGTACACCCTCAATGTGTACTTACCTATACTTTCTATCCTTATTTTGAAGCTGTAGTCACCAGTAGCATTCGAAGTCGTCTCAGAGGTCTTTGAGCTGTTGATGTAGAGCTCGACCTTCTTACCGGCTAGTCCAGCACCTGTGTCAAGCCTAGTCAACTTACCACTTACCACGAACTCCTCACCAACGCTAACCATGCTCGGCGCCTGAATCGTAAGTACTGTCTTGACGGGTAATGCAACGATGTTTACAGACTGGCTCACTGCTTCCTCATGGGTTAAATCTTCCGCAAACCTCGCTGTAAAGCTCCATTCACCCTCCTTATCGAGCTTAATCCTAAAGCCGAAGCTTCCATCAGGTGTAGACGTAGTTGTCTGCGTATCTGTTGTTCCATCAGGCCTCTTAATGACCAGTTCTATAGTCTTGCTCATGGCCGGGCTTATTGACCCTTTAACCACAACCTCTTCACCAACAGTAACCTCCCTAGGCTCGGCAGAGATCGTTAGGCTCACTGGGATCTTAGTTATAGTTATCGACCTCAATGTCTTCAAGGGCTCTAACACAACATACCCCCAGAGGGTCCTGTAAGAATACGTTACTGTTATTAAGCTAGTTGTGGCATTTTCAGCTCTGAGCCTAAACACCGCCTCCGCAGCCTCCTTCGGATTAACAACTTTTACCGTTGTTTCGATTGGCCCGATGGCAGAGGTGCCGAAGGGCAATGAAAGCGAGACCCTCAAGTCTGATATAGGATGCTTCCCCTCATTCCTGAACCTAAACTTTACATCAAACTCGTCGCCTATCTTAACCTTTGAAGGGGCCGTGAACTCGACCGAGACCGGAGACTCAGGTGCGTAGATGCTAACGCTAACAGTTTTAAACGTTGATCCTGGCCATTCGATACTAAATTTATCGATGACAGAACCCTCCAAGATAACTTGGAGGGAGTATCCTTTGGTCTCTCCGGGAGCGTGGAGGTCGAATCCATCTAGCACCTCGATGCTGATGGGTTTGCTGAAGACAGTCCCACCGATTGATGTAGCGAGGTTTATTGGAACAGAAACTTTCACATTTGCTTCCGCTAATTCTAGAGTGAGCTGCCTAAACTCAATTTTCTGGTTTCCGCCCGTATCACCTACTGTCACCGAGGCTTTAATCGATGTATTGTCTCCAATCTTCCATGTGAGGTTGCCTAAGATGGCGATCTCAAACTTCACGCCGTACCAATCCTCAGAGAATTCCGCCAGAGCCTTTTCAAGCTTAAAGTCCACCCGCTTAACCTCTCCAAGCGCCAGCGAAACCTCCGCCGACACATCAGCATAACCGTTAGCTAAAACAACTAAAACGTAGCTCCCGGGTGTCAGGGAAAGCGAGTAGTGACCCATATCGTCCGTTGTAGCCTCAGTACGCACTGACGTAATAACCTTTGACAACGCTATTATTCTAACGCCCTTAATCGGTTTTCCGGTAGCGTTGTCAAAGACGTAGCCCTCAACACCGGTCTCCATAACTCTAACAGGTACTGTTATCGCTATTGCGAATATCGAGAAGCTGGGAGTCTCGGCCGTGAACTCGAAGTGTGTTATGTTTTCACCTATAGCCTTTGTTGGGAGTCTTAACCATTCTCCGCCATGGTATCTGAGCATAACTACATCATCTTTGGTGGCTCCATGGATTGCCAGCCACTCCTTCATAACCCAGAACGTTATATCTGCCTTCTCGATGGAGGCTTCAGGGATATTTACATCGATCTTATGATAGGCGTAAACTAATCCCGGTGGGCTAGGCACCTCTGGAGGCTTCTCAATGAGCTTCTCGAAGTATATTGTGACGTTCCTGACAATCTCCCTTAGCCTTATGGATATGTTTGAGATGATGGAGTTGCTTATGTTTAGGTTGATGGGCGCATCAGCCACATCAATTATAACCGTGAAGTTCCTCTCAATAACTATTTCGGGAAGCTCCTTGGGCGTGGTAACGGAGATTGGGGCCTTCGGCCAGAAGACCTTCCTTGGAACCTTGAATGGTATTTCAGGCGGCTTCTGATACGGGTAAACGTCTTGGAGGTTCCAGAGAAGCTCTCCTACCTGCCTTTTAACCTCGTCCTTAACTTGGGCAGCTAACTTCTCAAAGTCTATCTCACCAACCTTTCTAGCACTATAAATTATGAGGGCAACGCCTTCGGGTAGAGAATCGCTCACCTCTTTAGTTGAGACCACTTTGCCTACCAGTTCGAAGATTCCAGAGGCCTTAACGAATTGCTCATCCTGATGGAAGCTTGAGACGCCGACCGCGAGTAGGAGTTCATCACGCTTTGGAGCGCTCACATTATTCCAGGCAACGAAGCCCTCGAACCTCACATCAGTCACGAGGTTCACGCATCCAACATCTGGGACGTAAACATAGTCCTCACCGCATGGAGTATTATGCTCTATAACCTACTGAACGCTAATGTAACCACCATAGCAGTTTGCAGTTAACTTAACGACTTTACCTAGATACCTTTTACTGTCCTTCATTAACTCCACTACAGACTGCACACCTTCATAAAGTAGATCGGTCTTAACATCGTAGAGAATTATTGGGCTGCTAGCTTTTAGGAGCCTCCCTAAGACCGGCATGGACAGCTCAAGTAATGTGAATATTGGGTGGCTAAGTGGAATTACTATCCCGTTAGTTACAGCTTTAGAGTCATACCAATATTCGTATTCGAAGTTGAAGACCCAGAGTATTTGAGGTTCTCTAAGTTCTAGGAGGTCTCTTATAACCCCATCATCAATTCTGAAGGTTATCTCTTTAGCTCTCTCTAGAGCCTTACGGACAATCGCCAATGGCTCAATGGGTTTCTCAGAGAGGTATCCAATTGTCAGTGGAAACTCGATGTACGGCGGCTCATCTGGATCATAGAGCACCGAAATTTGCCTTCTATAGGCATCGACCTTAACAAGTTTGAACTTGTAGGCTTCTGGATCGGCTAAGATTTCATTAAGAGTCGTTACCGGATCTTCTTTCACAAAGGTGACCTGCTTAGCAACAACAACAGCTATGTTTAAACCTGCAAGCTGAATGTGCGTCGGCAAAAGCCAACCCTTCACTTTGGCTAAGCCCTTATCACTTTGCTCAGCAAAAACCAAGTAGAGGCTTTCATTAGTTGCCAGCAGGAAGGCCTCTGATGGCAAACCAGTTGGCAGCGTCTTCATGATATCGCTTGGAATGGAGTTCCTATATAAGGATACATCATCCTTTAGCGTCTCAGGAATGGTGAATGAGGCTCCTACAAGGGATATCGACGGAAGAATTGGCGAAGGCACAGGCTCAACGACTCCTGAGGCGACCGCACTACTGCCTTCGTATAGCAAATCACCGGCAAAGGTGGCTGTGATCTTCACATAGATCCTAACTGGTGTTTGCGGAGCCGTGTAGACAAACGAAACTTTGCCGTTGGCATCCGTCACACCCATAGGCGGATCAACTGTTCCGAGAGTGGCTGAGAAGATAATGGTTTTTCCAGCTAAGGGTTTGTCATCTGAAAGCAGGGTGGCTGTAAATGTAAGGCTACCGCCTGAAGTAACCGTGAAGTTTTCTGGCGTGAGACTCAGTTGTGTGGATTGCCTAAGCTAAGCTGATCCGGAGGAAACCATTAGGCCTAAGGCTAAGGTCAGCAGAACTAAGACTAAAACCGAATTTCTCTTCATTTAAATCCCCTGGTGTATCACTATTTTAAGTGCTTTTTATACTTTTTGAAAATAGATGCCTTCTTCAAAGATTGTAATAGCGTTAACGATAGTTGGTTTAATCATTAGAAGCACAGGAGGCTATTTCATAACTCAACCTTAGATCGAGTACTATGGTGTAGTAAGGTTTATATTATGAAATATATATATATGAGTGCTACATATATTTTATGAGGTGATAGTACATATGAAGGGTTTAATCGTTTGTGTTTGTCAAGGCACGTGTCCGTCGTTTCATAAGATGAATGTGTTTGAAGTAGTTAACTATTTCAGAAGGAATAAGAAAGTTGACTTCGTAGTGATTCACCCGCAACTCTGCGCAACCGACGGCGATAATTTCTGGAGGGTGTTGTTGAGTGGTAAATGGAATGGAGGGATTGTGGTGGCTGGCTGCGATCCAACAATGCAGCGGAAGATGTTTGGATGGGTTTTCCGAGAGTTGGGTTTCGATGAGTCTAAGTTTAGAGGTGTTGAAATAAGGAATATGAGTACTGAGGAAGCCATCAAGGCTATTGAGGAAGCTCTGAGTGCGTGAGGTGTTTAGGTTTGACTAGGAACTGGTATCCAGTAATAAACTACGAGAAGTGCAGTGGGTGCCTAGCATGCTATAACTTCTGCCCACACGGGGTGTACGGCCTAGGCGCTGACGGGAAGCCGGTGGTGGTTAAACCGGATAACTGCGTTGAGCTATGCAGGGGTTGCCAGAAAATCTGCCCCTCATCAGCGATCAAGTATTATGGAGACGAGCAGTAAGGAATTCCAACTCTTTAATTCTTTCGTAGCCTCTTTAAGCCTGGTTAGGTGTGGTAGGTGGATAGATATCCCTCAGATTGCCGAATATGTTCAGGGAGCTCCTTCCTGGATGTGTAGAGCTCTCCTGAGCATGAACCCTGCCTTAAATCCATCACCTCTACTAAGATGATATAGGGATAGGTTGAAGTAGTACTCTATGAAGGTTTTAGAGGGGCTGTGATGCTTTGCATAACCAGTATAAACTCTGACACAGCCTCTCGCTGTTACCCGATACCTTAACCCTAGTATTGCTCTATATGCTGTGTAGTATGTTTTGTGGTTTTCCTTTAGGTAGCTTATGGTCTTCCTAACGTTCTTCAGGGAGATTTGGTATGGTCTGACATCTAGTTTATATCTTCTTGAGGGAGTTACCTTCATTATTTAGCTAAATGTCTCAGGTGAGGTTCTCATTCCATGGCATAGGTACTGTATATAGTGTCTAAGCATATTCCTAAGTCACTCGTTCTTATGCTTAGCTACGTATTCTACTAGTTCTTCTGATAGTTCTTTTTCCTCTAGGTATTTCTTGAATAGACTTCTATAGTAGCTTATTGTTTCTGGGTCTCTTATCTTTTTACGTTTTTCTCTTTGATAGAAAGTTTTCAAAATCTTCACTCAAACTTTATGCTTATGAAGCTTATCCCAAGCATTTTCTTAATATCTTCTTTAAACTCTTGAATAACAAACCTCAGTATAGCGTTCTTAAGATATTCATCATTTCTAGCTATGGATAGTATTTCCAAGACTAAACTGTAGTCTATAGTTCCATTGTTTCTCATTATGCCGAGGGATCTGAGTATGTTCTTCGCTGATACTAGACTCTCAAACTCTGTCTGTTTGAGGAGTGGGGCTATGTACTCTGGGTCCACCGGGGATACACGGTTTAGTAATCTCCACAGAGTTACACGACTAATACCTGCTTCCTCCATAACCTTCTTCTTCCCGCATTTCTCGACTAAATAGGAGAGAACCTTGTAGCGTGAATCTTCATCGATCTTTGAGACATCTATCCTATTCCATCATTCAGAACTATCATCACTCAAAGCCATCACATCTGATGTTTCAGTCTGCACCATAAAACTGAAACATCGAGAAAGTTAACACGCTTTCTCACTTGAGTGATTGAAAACTGACGGGCCCGCCGGGATTTGAACCCGGGACCTCCGGCTCCGGAGGCCGGCGCCCTATCCTAGCTGGGCTACGGGCCCCTTGTTATTTTTGTTAAGCTAGGTTTTATTTCTGTTATTTTTGTTTAGCTCCTTTGTTTTTTGTTTTGCTGGTATTTGTGTTGGTGTTTAGGTGTGTTGTTTTAATGGTGTTTTTCAATTTTAATACTTTTTAGTGTTGCATCTATGTAGAATGGTGCTACAGCGAATATTGATATTAATTCAGGTATTGCTGCTCCTCGTGGTATTTTGTAGAATAGGTGTAGGATCCATGAGGTTATGGTGATTGTTAGTAGTATAAGGGGTACTATTTTCTTGATTTTGTTTGGTGTAATTATGCTGTAGACTATTAGTGAGATAGCTAAGGATATAAAAAATGCTACTGATACCCAGAAGTGGAGTCTTCCATATTTATTATATACCTCATCGAAAACAGCTACAAGAATTAATGTGTAACCATTTAACGTTAAAGAGATTGTAAGTGCTTTGCTATACCTTAGTATAATTGTTGTAGCTACGATGATTATCAATGATCCTCCTAAACTCAACCCAAAATTGAATATTGGAGAAACGTTGCTATTGATAGCGTGACCGAGATCGCTTAAAGCATTATTAACAATATTAAACCATGGCGATAGAGTTGCTGATATAGCTATACATATTAAGGGAATAACAATGCTAGCTAATGGTACAGCTAATAGGTATTTCTTCATGGTTAACACCACCAAATATTTAATCAATTGAACTTCTATAAAAATTTACACCTACATAAACTATATAATGGTATATGCATAGCTAATATATAGGGTAGCACTTTGAAGGATAGGTTATGTAAAAAGAGTAGAAATATAGATTAGTATAACTGTGGAAGTAATAGCAATCATTTCAAGGTTTAGAAGCCAAGTTGCAAAGTAGAGATAAGTATAACCTATATTATTGTATTACAAGTTAGCTAGAATCAAGTTGTGTTTTCGAATACTTAAAAGTTAACTATTTTGACAATAATCGGCCTTATCTACAACTTAATCGTTAATTATTTTTTTATCTTTGTCCTACAAGGTTTTACTTCCTGCATATGCCTTCTTCTGAGGTATTTTGCTTGCATGTACAAGGTAAGGAAGTTTACTGGATCCGTATAAAGGTGCTTGATCTCTTTAATTGAATAGCTTTTTTTGGTTTGTATAGAATTTAAAGTGTTTTTGCAGCTTCTTCTACTAATGGATCTAGAAATTTATTTTCGTTATTTATTATGGAGTGGTTTCTCAAGGTATGCAGGATTTCGTGTAGAACTCTATCGCTTACTGGTTTACCTTCTGCTTCTTCTAGCTTAACCTTTAACCTCCCCCATTCTCTTACACCGGATGAAAGTAGCTTTAGAATCTTCCTGTATCTTTCTCTACTTACTCTATATTCGAGGAAGTTTTCAAGTTCTCTCTTAGCTAATTCTATAGCTTCTCTCCATATATCCCCTACACTTCTGCCCTTGAACACAGTAGAATAGCCATAGTATGTAAGCCACCCAATTATACCATCCAGCTTGTCTACAGCTTCATCGATTTTATCTCTGCTAATACTGTAATTTACTTCGTTAAAGCCTTCCTCTAGAAATTTAACAGCTTCTTCTCTTCTAAGTCTTCTAGTTCTAACCTCTAGGTAAGCTCTTCCGTAGAGAGGTGCCCCAGAATCCTTTAGGTAGCGATATAGAACACCCATCTCTGAGCCGCTAATAACAAAAGAGAGGTTCCTTAAATGATCGTAGGAGTATGCTAAAGCATTTTGAACAGCTACCCCTATACCCCCAACAGCTCTCTGAAGTTCATCGAAAACCACCACTACTTTAACCCCATGTTCTTCGGCAACATTATCTAAGGCTGTAAACAGCTGTGTAAGAAGTGGTCTATCTCGACCCCAACTGAATTCAATGCTTAACCTAGAAACAGAAACCCCTTTTATAATACCTAAGATCTTCACCAACGAGTCGAGGAAACCTCTAAACCTAGATATTCTAGACATAAACTCTGATACACTTATCGATAAAACTTCGTATAGATCCCTCCAAGATCTTATAAAACCTCTTAGGTCTACAAATATGTAAGGATTGTTAGATTCCTCAAGAGCAGTAAGTATTAAAGATGTTTTACCTGTTCTTCTAAGACCTGTAACAACTATTAGTGGTTCCCCAAGAAATTTCTTCAGCGTATCGAATTCTTCATCGAAGTTGAAGAGATCTTCTTTTCTCCTCTTAGGCTTTGGGTCAAATAGCATACTTTCGCACCGGAATAAACTTCCGCACCGGAAGCTATAAACCTACTTCGTAAAATAACCTCCGCCAGCTCCACGCAGCTAAACCATAGCTTTAAACACTATAACCGGCTAAGTTGTAGGTGTACTTATTCTTCATTCTTGCTTTTTCGTTGATTCCTCAAGCCCTACGTATATAAGCACCCAAGCTACAACGTTTAGTAAGCTACCTATGAGTAGTGTTCTAGAGAAAAGGAGTAGAATTAACCTAGCTATTAGCAGTATACAAGATACCAAAAGAAGTGTATAACCAAATTCACTATATAAATTAATAAGCAGAAAAAGCAGTCCTAGGAATCCCAAGACCATCAGTACAACACCTAATAGGTAGATTATTAGTGAACCTACTACCAAGCCCCTGCTTACCGCCAGAACACCTATAACTAGGATTACAGAGGCTATGACCAATAAGGGTAATCCTCCTAGGTACCCGATCTCCATAAGCGTAACCGAAGAAGAAAACCTAGGCTTCCAACTAGCTAAACGCGAAGCTCCAGGTATAAAGTACCCAAATATAGCTATAAACGATAATACCGCTGTTGCAATGAGGATCCCCAAAGCAATAACCATGAACCTAGTAATATGCTGAACAAGTGAAAGAACAGTCCTCAGAACACCTCTGCCTAAAAGCCAAGGAATACCAAACCCTGGTGTAAAACCAAGAACACGGCTAACAATAATCGAAACAAAGATCGCTAAAGATAACCCTATAAACCCTGCAATCAGTTGAATTAATGCTCCAACCCTTAGCTTATTAAGCCCGTCAATGGCTATATCTTTCTCGCTAAGTTTATCGCTTGCCATAGAATTTACCGTTATTAAACAGCGGTAAACCCCAGGTTAAATATTTTTCTAGAGTTATTAGAAAACCATAAATAATTTGTTGTATAAAGTATAAGTTGTTCTGTATTTAGTTAACCGAAACAAGAACGTATAGCGAGCCTTAGGCGTTAATGTTTGTAAGCTCTTTATAATAAAATTTCGGTGTTTGTCTTTCCAACCTACCCTTATGCTCCGAAGAGGAGCTAAATCAACTATAAATTATATAACCTGCGAAAGATAAATACGTTCCTCAACCGGGGTTTTAATCTATTGTACAGTAATTTTTATGTTGATAACCCCGTAGATTTAGTTAAAAGCTACGTACTTTCCTTCATCTTCTTAGCCCAGCCAATTCTAAGGCCAAGCACAACTATATCTCTATTGAATATAGATGCAGCAATAAATATAAACGTAGTGCACATCATTAAAGATATTGATACCGATAATACTAGCGGCATTAAATTCCCTGATAAAGTTGATGCCACAGAAAGGTAAGTTATCGGTACTACTGTTAAACCTGCAATAATTGCTGAGATTATATCTGGTGTAAGCCCTAGGTACATTGTCACGAAGCCGAACCCCATGAATATAAGCATTATGGGGGCTGTTAAAACTCCTGCTATTCTTTCATCGCTAACTAAAGATCCTACTACTACACCTATGGCTCCTGATAGTACTAGGCTTATGATAAGGGTTAGAGCTGTTGTAATCAATGTTTCAAATCCTAACGTTTTTAGCATTACGGTTTGGACAGAGGTTTGCGTAGAAGTACTAGGCCCCGAAGGCGTTGATTGCGAGAAGCTCATGAAAAGTCCACCCATGTATATAGCCCCAAATATTATCGAAGCTACAGAGGCGCTTAATATCTTAGCCAACACTATATCTCTTCTCTTGATAGGTTGAGCCAACAGCATTTCAAAAGCTTTCTCCACCTTCTCCATGGCTACTAACTGCGATGCATAGCTAGCGTTTATAGCTAGTATAATCCCTATGAGGAGAGGTATTATTGAAGCGAAGAACGTTATAGACATGAACTCTTCTTGGCTTATCCTCTTACTGAAGAGCATTATTGTGCTACCTTTTACCCCAACTGTTTTCTGAGGCTCAATGCTAACGTTGTAAACAATTCCAACAGCTATTGGCAGTAACCTCTCTACGGTGCGCGAAACCATTTCCAGCATACTAAGCCTAGCTGACGCAATAATCATGGAGAGAGTCTCCACTTTTACACCTCCTACCAACGCTACAGGTGCTCTTAAGGAGGTAACGTTAGATGTAAAACCAGCCGGGATAACAATGCCAATCCCTGCGCAGGAAATAGCTTCTTCTAGGGATGGATAAATCCTAGCTCTACCACCAATAGTTATATTTAGTAGTTTAACAAGCTCTTGGACTAACGCTGTTTTTTCTTCGACGACCAACCCTATGTCTATTACCTCCACCTCCTTGGCGGCGGTCTCTGTAGCTCTACTTGTTATACTGCCTATTACGTTGAACATAACAACCATTATTACCAGCCCTACTAAGAACCCCGGGTTCTTGATAAAAGCCTTGACTTCTCTTTTAACAAGCTGCAAAAACGTCATCTAGCGCCACCTTGCTCTACCTTAACTTTCACAAATACTTCCTCAAGGTTTAAAGCATTCAGAGATTTCTTTAGTTGATCAGGTGTACCCTCTGCTATAAGCTTACCTTTGTAAAGTATTCCAACTCTTTGACTAAGGTACTCAACTTCTAACATGTTGTGACTACTAAGGAGAACTGTAACTTTATTCTGCCTATTATACCTCTTAATTAGATCTCTTATGTATAGGCTTCTCTCGACATCGAGACCGCTTGTAGGTTCATCCAGTATTAGTAGCCTTGGCTTAGAAGCTAGAACAGTGCTTAGCGCAAGGATTCTCTTCATGCCTTTGCTATATGTTCTCACAGGTTTTCTAAGGTAGTTACCTAGATCAGCTATTCGAATAGCTTCCTCAACAGCGTCTTCAAGGTCTTTTCCTCTAAACCTTAGAGAAAGCATAAACTTTATGAAATCTAAACCGGTTAAATCTCTGTAGGCGCCGGCTTCTTCTGGCAAATAGTTAAGCATAGATCTAGCACGAAGAGGATCTTTTACAACGTCGACTCCGTAAACGTGTACCTCTCCTTCGGTAGGCTTAATCAGCGTAGCTATAATCCTTAAGGTAGTTGTTTTACCGCTACCGTTAGGTCCAACTAATGCATAGATCTCTCCCTCGTTAACAGAGAAAGTAAGGCCATCAACACCTATAGAATGCTTCCCGTATACTTTGACCAAGTTTCTCACATTAACAACGGAAGGAGTAGCCAAATTCCCACTCTTAGCTATTAACATCCTGAGGTATAATAAATCTTTCTACTTTTTATATAAAAACGTTTATGGAGTTGATCACCAAATGTTCAAGGAGGATGCTTTAATCTCGAAGGAGAAGAATTATATATGAATGAATGTTCTCCTCGAAATCCGTATGGTAGCTGATAAGGTGTAGGTACGAACTAAGTAGAGATCTCCAAGAACAACAAGTTGTCTACGCATAATCACTAAAAATATTTATTCATGTATTTAATAGGTAATCGAAACAAGTTGAAATTATCTTTGAATTGTTCTTATACTTTCAAATACTATCCAAGGAGCTACTAGATGCCCTTTCTGCTCAACGTTATTACATATTACATATACTTTCTTAAGCAATTCATATGCATTTCCAGCAAGCATCACACCTCTAACAGGTTTAACTTCTCCTTTTTGTATAAGCCACGCAGGAGTTGCGACAACGCTGAATTCTCCACTTTCTGGGTTACTACTGTGAGCTCCTTGAAGTCCATCGACTAACAAACCGTAGCTTAAATCATTGATTACTTCTTCCGGCTTTGTTGTCCCTAGTTCTACAATTAGATTTGTAAACCCTATCCTTACAGACTGAGAGTAGCTAGTTCTTACAGCATTACCTGTAGATTTCAAGCCCATTCTTCGCCCCCAGTATGTATCTGCTATAAAGTTCTTCAGAATACCTTTCTCGATTATAGTTGTACTCCTTCTAGGAACTCCTTCATCGTCGTAGCTCTCCGTGTAGAGACCTAGGGGTAGAATACCGTTATCGATAAGCGTTAAGTTAGTTGATGCAATTTCCTGGTTTAACAGATTATGGAATGGGCTACGCTTAGTAGCTACAGCATCAGCTCTAAGCGAAAGCATTAATGTAAAATTCCACAATTCTTCGAGTGCTATCTGCGTAAATACTACTGGGATCTCTTGTTTCTCAAGTTTAACAGGGTGAAGTGATTTCAGGGCTTTCTCCAACGCTTTACTAACTACAATGCTATAATCGGGGACTTCCACCCTGGAAAACAATAAATCGAAGACTACAGGTGTTGTATCTCCGGCTTCGTTTGCAACTAGCTCTAGCGTAACCCCCGCTACTGTACTACGAGTAGCAGCTTCAATACCTTCGCTATTAACCACAACCTTAGAGTTTACCGAAGTTGAAGAGCCTCCGTAGACAACGGTAATCCTCTTATCCTCAACTGCACTACTCAACATGGTCTTCGATACCTCTACTAACTTCGATATATCTGTGTAGGCTATCTTCGGAGAATAGATATCGCCTCCAACTGTAGCCTCCTTAGCGGGTAAGCCCATCCAGTAGATATCTTCAGGGATAGACTTAGCACTTGATATAGCGTTTTCAATGGCTTTAACTATGAAGTTTTCGTCAAGTATATTTGTGTAAGAAAAACCAACTTTTCTACCTATAGCAACTCTTACCCCAAGACCGGCATCTGTTGCTGTGTATATGCGGTTAACTTTGTTGTTATGAAGCTCTACTCCTTTTTTCTCCGAATAGACTATGTAAACTTCTGCAGTTTCTACTCCTCTACTCTTAGCTTTTTCGAGAGCTAGGTAAGCATTTGAGAGAAGGTCTTCTAAAGTCATGTACTCCAACCCCCTATAACAACCTTCTTAACCCTTATATGCGGACCTCCATCAGATACAAAAGCTGTTTGACCTTTTCCACACCTACCATACTCAAGTTTAAAGTCTTTACCTACAGCATCTACCATAGACAAGGTCTCGAGGGTGTTACCGCTTATAGACACGTTCCTCACAGGACCCCTAACTTCTCCATTAACAATCTCGTAAGCTTCCTGGATACCCACTTGAAATGTTCCATCAAGGTTTGCCTGTCCACCTCTAAACGATACCAGGTAGTAGCCGTAGTCTACACCCTCAAACAGTTCTTCAACACTGTAATCTCTTGGTATCATAAAAGTATTTCTCATCCTAATCAGCGGCGGTACTCGATAGTTTTCAGCACGAGCATTTCCTGTAGGTTTTTCTCCAAGCTTCTTTGCGTATTCGCGATCAACCATAAGTTCGCGGACTACTCCGCGATCTAGGAGTGTGGTTTTCCTAGCTTCAACCCCTTCATCGTCGTACTTATACGTGCCAAAACCACCATCAATACCAGGGTCATCAACTATCGTAACATTTTCATTAGCTATTGAAAACCCGAGTTTATCTTTTACAGCGCTACCGCTCATAGTTAAATCTGCTTCAGCTAAATGACCGAAAGCTTCGTGGACGAAAACCCCTACAACGTTTGGCGCTATAACAGCTGGAAATACACCGCCTTTCGGAGGTTTTGCTTTTAGCTGGTTCTCTGCCCGTTCAATTAGTTTAAAAGCTAGTTGGCTCTGGGGATTCTTATCCCATATCGTGTACCCATCTCTAGTGCCCATCTCCTCTCTAACAGAAGCTATAACATCTCCTTCTCTAGCTGTAGCCCATACATAACCCCATGTATAAACAAGTTGTTGAAGGATATCCCTTCCATCGCTACTAACGTAGATTTTGTAGATATAACTATCTAGATACCTAAGCCCTACATACTTCATAAATTGCTTATTCGTTATCTCTCTGTGAAGTTCTAGTAGATCTTTCACCTTCTTCTCTAACTCTACAGAGCTAGGATCAACCTTAACAACATCTAGATAAGTATCTCTAATACTAGGCAGTTCAACAGCATCAGCATCGCCAATACCTTCACCGGAAGCTACACGAGCACCTACAAAGGCGTTCTCTACAGCTCTCCTAAGGTTATCAAGATCAAGTTTGCTACACGATGAAAAACCCCAGAACCCCCTATATAGAACCCTTACAGCAGCACCGAGTTCAGAGCCTTGCCGAGCTATTTGAACAACACCGTTCTCAACCTCTATGTACGTTGCATTAACAAGCTCAAATCTTATATCTACAAATTTAGCTCCAAGGCTATTTCCATAGTTAATAGCCTTCAAGGCTATGTCTTTAAACCAATCGATATTGGTTTTAGACACGAGTACACCCAGTTACTCTTGATTTTGCAGAAAATAAAGCTACAAATGTTAGAAATACCGCTGTTCTAATTTGGACTCTAACTTTCTGCTACTTAAGGGGTATCTTCTAGATTAGAATACTTTCCTTATATGTTGGTACTTTTTAAACAGGTTTTATCTCCATAAACAGATTTATTCTAGTGCCGCTAAGTCTTTGTGGAAGTAATATGATTGACTATAGAGCATTTAGATCTGGTGATGGAGATTATGTTGCCGCAGTTGTGAATAGGTATACTCTTCAATTCCTTGAAGATAAATCTGTGATTAGTTTTGCAGGAGGTCTTCCAGATCCATCTACTTTTCCTATAGAGGAGCTGAAAAACATTACCGTAGAAGTTCTAGAGAACTATGGTTTTGAAGCTCTTCAGTACATGCCTACCAAAGGGGTATCGATGTACATGAGAGAATTACTAAATTACCTCTACAGAAACCGAGGTATTAAGGTATCACAGGATAACGTATTAATTACTACAGGATCTCAGCAAGCTGTTGATATTATTGCTAGAGCCTTCGTTGATGAAGGGGATATTGTGGTTGTTGAAGAACCTACTTATATAGCTGCTTTAAACGCGTTTAGAGCTAGAAAACCTAGGTTCATAGGGGTACCAATAGATGACTACGGTATGAAGGTTAATGAACTCGAGGATAAGCTTAAGATGCTTAAATCTAAGGGGGAGAAGGTTAAGGTTCTCTACACAGTATCGACAGCTCAAAATCCTGCAGGTGTAACTCTATCGATAGATAGGAGAAAATATCTACTAGAACTTGCTGAAGAATACGATTTCCTCTTAATAGAAGACGATGCCTACGGGCTTATGATATTCGACGAAAGTACACCTACAACACCTATATATAATCTAGATAAAAACGGTAGGGTTATCTACATAGGATCTTTAAGTAAAATACTTGCACCAGGTCTTCGACTAGGCCACGTAATTGCACCAAAAGAGGTTATAGATAGCTTAGAGCCCATGAAACAAATCGCAGACCTCCATACATCAAGCTTTAACCAATATATAGCCGCTTTAGCACTTAAGAAAAAAATCATAGAGAAAAACATAAACAAAACAAAAACCTTATATAAACAAAAAAGAAATACAATGATTGAAACCATAGAGAACAGCTTCCCAAGAACAACTTGGTACACAAAACCAATAGGAGGTATGTTTATTTGGGTAAAACTCAACCAAGAAATAGACACAGAACTACTTTTAACTAAAGCATATAGCAAAGGAGTACTCTACGTACCAGGCAAAGGATTCTACCACAACGAAAACGGTAAAGACACTATGAGGCTAAACTTCACATACCCAACAATAAACCAAATCAAGCAAGGAATAGAAATACTGGCCAAAGTAATTAAAGAAGAACTAAACACATAATAACAAAACACAATCTCTCAAAATAAGAACACCTTGCACTAATACAGCTTAAAATTCTACATTTATTATGTGTATAATATTGTTAAGAAATAACAACAAAATTAACCAACTGTATCTCAAAATTATAAAAATAAAAATAAATTAAATTAATATCTCTAAATACCTACATTATTTCTTCTTTATAAACCAGCTTATGGCAAACCCTACAACAAATAACACAACAGCTAATAACACAGTCATAGTCCAGTCAGTTTCCCTGATAGTTGTAGACACTAATACCGTTGACAAAGTTGTAGTTGTTCTTTCTACAATAGATATAGTTGTTATAGTAATTGTTGTAACACCTGTTACAGTAGGTGTTTCTACTGGTGTAGTTGTAGGAGTAGGTGATGGAGAAGGTGTAGGAGTTCTTGTTTCTGTTGGTAGTAACCAGTATGGAATTGGTTTTTGGACTACAGTAACTCTTGGATCTTTACCAACCCATTCAGGTATTAGCTGATCAGGTCCTATAACAATAGTATTTGTTGTTACTATATCTATCTGCACTTTTCTTGGAACCATATAGGTTATTATTAACTTTATTGTTTGTTTACCCCAGAAGTCTTGCCCCCAATAGAAATTGTAAGCAGTAGGCCAGTTAGTCCAATATTCAAGTAATAGCGGTTGAAGCTTCTTACAGTTCCCCATCCATATTACAGGTTGATCCTTCATAAACGTTATTACTGCGTTTAATACTGCATCAATCATTTGCTGGCTACCAGGTGGTGAGGCTAAAGCTTTTAATACATATTCATCATAAGTTGAATTACAATACCTAGCAGCATTCGCTGAATAATTCCCAATAGGTCTAACGAAAGCGCATCTCCATCCATCTAAGAATACTGGTATGGAGTAGGGGTCGTTACCGCTTATACCCCAGTATGACCCTACAGAGAATCTTCCGTAATTGAATTGATCTGTCCAGAACGTTGCTGATTCGTAAGGAACTACTTCTACATCTATACCAAATCTTCTCCATTCCTCTGCAACAAATTGGCCAAGCTGAACAGCATCCATCTCAAACCCAGATGGAATGTTAAGCTGCATCTTCCATGGAGTTCCATCAGGTAAAAGCCATTTACCATCAGATCCTCTTCTAAAGCCAAGCGCTTTAAGAATTGCTTCAGCTACATCAGGCATGTACTTCCACCAACCAGAACCCCATATATCCTTAGCTATCTCTGGAGGTAGATCTATCTCTAGATAGCCGTTTGCTTTACCCCAGGCTAGAACCCTTATGGCTACATCAGGATCCCATATATCTTTCTCAGCGATATCTGGGGATAATGTAACTCCGGTTACCACGTCTTTAACTTTCCATTTTGTTATTATAGGTAGGAATTTAGGTTCCCAGAACTCCTTGAGAGGCCACGTAATTATTATGGGTATTGCTACAGCTCTTTGTGTTCCTTTATAACCATCTGTTAATACTCTTGTCATATTTATAGCGAAGGCTAGAGCCCACCTCACAGCTGATATATTGTATGGGTATCTCATATTATTGAAGTATATGCCTCTATTTGATGTAGGATATCCCCAGAAGTAAGGCCAATGAGGATACCAAGCTCCAACTTTATCCCCTAGAGCATTTTTAACGGCTTCAAATGCTTGAGGTGTTGCATCGAATATCCAGTCGAGCTCCATCCTGGTCATAGCTATAATTTTCTCTGTTTCTGATGGAAATACCCTGAACATAACGTATTTGGGTCCTGGCCATGGAACCTTACCCGCTTTGATAAACCATCCAAGAGAAGAGTTCACCCAATCATCTCTTCTCTTCCACAGATACCATGTTCCACCAGGATCATAGGAATGTAGAACATACTGGCCAATACATAGGGGTGGATTGTATTTATCTGTATGTACATCTGTTGGGGCTAGTTTTTTAGCTTCGAAGTAGTGCTTAGGCATGACGTAGTTATATATTGCAGGACCAACTATAGCTAGTGTATTGAAATGCCAATAAGGATTAGACCTCTTAAGCTTTACAACAAAGGTATAATCATCAACAACAACAGCATATTCTATCCAAGCATTAGCTGCTGAATACGCTGCTAAATTAGAATTAGCTTTTGTTGTATTTATACCATAGACAAAATCCCAAGCAGTTAGAGGGTGTCCATCACTCCACGTTATACCTTTCTTTATTTTAACTGTAAGATCAGTATAATCTTCATTATATTTAGGCATGCCATCAGCTATAATAGGTACAAGTTCACCTGATGTAAAGTTTACATACCATAGAATATCAAGGCAAAGCTGATGGAAGCCTGTTACAGTATTTCCTCCTATACGCCATCCCATAAGGTCATCAGGTGTTGCCACTCTAGATGTTTGCGTATCCAGAACTAGTACCTCTTCTCTACTTACACCGGGTGGTAAAGGTAGTTGAGAGACTGCTTTTGGTATTGTTATTAGCTGTATTAGTGCTAGTAGAATCAGGAAGATGGGTAGAGATCTCCTTATCAGGTACATACTGTGCAACACCACCACTTTCTCTTATACTTTGAGGTTGACTTAAATTTTTTTAATATCAATACAAAATAAGATATCGTGATTAAGCTTTTTATATAACCACATGAAATTAATATTCAAAGTTAGTAAAATACGTTAGTAAAATCTCTGAGTCTTGTGTCTTATTTAATTCTTGAATTGATTTATTTCTTAGTACTTTCTTATTCATGGAGCATAAAGCCAGCATTTAACAACTCTGTTAGAGTTAATGCTGACCGATGGTGGTTGTTGAGAGATACATATGTTCTTCATGTAAGGACACCTAGATGTGTATTTACATCCTGTTGCTAGGAATTCTTTTAGTTCAAGTGATGTTAATTTTGGAGGGGTTATCCTCGTTTCTACTTCTGGGTCCGGCTCAAGCAATGAATTTAACAATTGCTTTGTATAAGGGTGTAACGGTTCGTTATATACCTTATCTATGGGCCCTAACTCGATCATAACCCCTCTAAACATAATCCCAATTGTATCTCCGATATAGTATGCTGTTGAGAGATCGTGGGTAACGTATATTATTGAGGCTCTGAAATCTTCCTTTACTTCTCTTAATAAGTTGAGGATGCCAACTCTTAATGATACATCGATCATGGATACAGGTTCATCTGCTAGAAGAAGACTTGGTTTCACTAGGAGAGCCCTAGCTATAGATATCCTCTGTAATTCACCACCTGAAAACTCATGTGGATATTTACCTTTAACTCTTTCTAAGTTCAGCCCCACATAATTAAGCATTTTATCTACTTCTTCAGTTACTAGATCTCTATCGCGTATTCCTTTAAATTTAATAACAACGTCATAAAGATATGAATCGACTCTCCTTAGTGGGTTGAAAGCTTCGTAGGGATCTTGAAATACAGGTTGAACTTCCCTTCTATACCATTTAACTAAATCTCCACGTAGTCTATGTATGTTATATCCCTTGTACTGAATATCACCTTCGTCAGGTCTTACCATTGCTAATATCATTCTAAGTAGCGTGGTTTTCCCACTACCTGTTTCTCCTGCTAACACAAATATACTTGGGGTAGTAAGGTCTAGCGAAAAAGAGATATTGTCAACAGCTTTGAACTTTTTCAATCCAAGTAATCCATAGCCATAATATTTAGATACTCTATTTATAAGCAACGACTTACTTTCTTGCATATAACCAACACCTAACAAATCCACTATTAATCAATAAAGTAGGTGGAGTTTCATGTCTACATATGTCCATTGCGTAGGGGCATCTAGGATGAAACCTACAACCCGGAGGTGGATTAATTAGGTCTGGAGGTTGTCCCGGGAGCCCTATTTTCATCTCTTTTTCTCCTTTTCTAATAATGGACTTTATTAATCCAGCAGTGTATGGATGTTTTGGACTCTTATAAACATCCTCCTTATGTCCACCTTCTATAACTTGGCCGGCATACATTATAAATATCGTATTGGCCATGTATGCGTGAACCCCCATATCATGAGAAACAATGATAAGAGTTGTCTTATTTTCTTTTTGCCATTTCTTGAGTAGACTTAGTATAGCAAGTTGTGTAACAACATCTACAGCTGTTGTAGGTTCATCGGCTAATACAATCCTCGGTTTTAATGCTAGTGAAAGAGCTATTACTATTCTCTGCTTCATACCTCCGCTAAGTTGATGAGGGTAAGAATTTATAACATCGATGGGGAGCCCCAATTCATTTAAATATCCTGTTATAAAATTCGTCATCTCTTTTGAATCTATGTTAACATCATGATATTTGAAAAGCTCCTTAAACTGGTCCTTTATCCTTTTAGTAGGATCTAGAACGTTCATGGAGTTCTGTGGAATATATGATATCTCTTTCCACCAGATTTTCTTTCTTAGGTATTCACGATCCACAGTTAAAATATCAACTATATCGTTATTCTGTAATTTAAGTAAAATCTTACCCCCTTTTATGGTAAGTGGAGGCTGATTAAAGCCATATATCAACTTAATTAATGTACTCTTACCGCAGCCTGATTCACCAGCAATTCCTATAATTTCGTTACTATTTACGGTGAAAGTAGCATCGTCAACGGCTCTAACATAGATTTTTCTTCCACCAAAGTTAACTTCATAACCGCCAGAGAGGTTAAGCACATCCAAAACTTTGGTATTCATAACACTACTAAACATATCTCATCACCCTCTGATTACACCATGGTTCTTCTTACAAAAACATATGTGTCTATCCACATTACAACCTTGTATAAGGATACAATAAATATAACAAGGAAGATTATAGGAAACACTATCCACCACCAACAGCCTAAAAATAAAGCTTGATACTGCAAAGCCCAGTATATCGTGGTTCCTATGGTCACCATCTCAATCTTCATTGCGCCAAACAGAGACAAAAATGTCTCTTGACCTACAGACCATAGCATAATGTTTATGAATCCCACCATTAAGTAGCGCAGAATGTATGGTACTATATCTTTTACTAGTACATCTAAAATAGAAGCTCCTGAAAAGTAGGACAATTGAATAAATAGTCTGGTCTTCAGTGATTCCAACAATCCTCTTATGCTTCTAGCGGTAAAAGTCCATCCTATTAAGCCGAAGATCACTCCTATAAGTGGTAAAGTTAGCACAGCTCTCCACGCATATAGTACTATCATGAGTATTGGGAAACCGGGGATCATACACATCACATCTATAAAGTATGCGAAGGAATTCCTGATGATATTACTCTTTGGGAGCGTTGCTGCTGTAGCTAATATTAAAGCAATCAATATACCAACACAGCCTCCAATTGCGCTTATGGTTATGGTGTTTTTTAGCGCCTCTGGTACTATGTATACCATGTTTTGCCCTAACATTGTTGTTCCAAGCGGATATTCTTTAGATGGAGGTAGCCGTGAAGGTGTGTAGTACCATCTTCCAGGATTTATTGGTAGAGTTCTCGTATAGACAAAAGAAAATAGAAGTAAAAATATTAAAATTCCGAGCCATATGGGGAAAGTAGTTTTAGTTAGAAGTATTTTAAAGTTATACTTGTAGGTCATATGCTATCCCGCCCCTGGATACCTTATTCTTGGGTCAATTAACGGGTATGTTAAATCTAGAATAAATGTTGCTATACCTACAGCAACTACTGTTAAGGATATAATTCCGAGCATCAAGTTGTAGTCGGCGTTTGCGATAGCTGATTGTAGTATCAATCCTATGCCTGGATAGTTAAAGAGATATTCAACAGTTACAGATCCTAGAAAAACCCTGGATAGCCCTAACAGTAAACTCGTATATTGTGGGATTAAGGCATTTCTAAACACAGCTGTATTTATTTTCTTCTGGGGGGCTCCTTGCAGAACTTTGTACAATATAAAGTCCTCTTGTTTTAACCTAATTGCAAGGTTTTTCATAGCCAAAAAGTCTCCAATCCATCCAAAAATCATTAAGCTGATAGCAGGCAACATCATTCTTTGAAATAAAGAAATTATGAAGTCTATGCTTAACTGTGGTGGAACCGGACGACCGTACATCGTTAACGGGAGTCTTAATATAAGTGCATAGATAATTAAGAAAGATAGCCCCAAGATAACATACGGTATAGGGGTTATGGTTAGAGCAAAATTTTCTAATGCGTTGGCAATTCGTCTTCTCTTAGTAATAGCAGAGAGGGTGCCGATTATGTTACCTATTATCCAGTTCATCACACTTACAGTCATAAGCAAGGCTAAACTCCAGGGCAAAGCCCAAGCAATTATCTCGCTCACAGAAGTTGGGAAAAACGCAAACGAAGGACCCATATTTCCGGTTATATAGTTTTTAAGGAAATCTATGTATTGTAAGATTACAGATCTATTAAGACCGTATAGCTGTATAAGAGTATTTCTTAGTGCTTCAATTTCGTCGCCTCTCAAACCAGCTCCGGCAGAAAGAACTCTTGCTACAAAGTAATCAGCTGCATTAAAGGGTAATAACCTAGAAATTGCGAAAGTGATAGTTAAGCCAATCCATATAGCGATTATCATGGCAATAAAGCGTTTCCCAATATACATGAGTAAAGGTTTATACATAGTATGCACCTGAGCAATCTCAACCTATTTAATTAACAATATAGAGTGGTTTAAAACGTTTTGAGGTTCCCATTATTTAATAGTTTTAATTCTTTCAAGTAAAAAGACTTAATGTAAAATTATGCTGTATTATATAATTGTTTGCACTGTGATACTGCTACAGTCCTTTACTTAACGATCTCCTATTAATATTTACCATTCGAATAAATAACGGTAAACACATCATAAAATTTTTTTAGGCATCTTTGAACCAACGCAAATATGAACATTGTCGAGGATTATGAAGTATTTAATTAATTAACTAGTTTCAAATACATTACAATATAGTTAGTTGTTAATAAATCATATTGATTATAAATTGTGTATTGATTAAATAACCTTAGTCTGTGCTGAATATTAGATTAATTACTTGTGCTCTTATATATGTTAATCATTAGCAAAATTAGGTATATAATATATTTCTTAAATATCAAATAGATTGGTGAACTTATAAATGTCAATATTGTTTCAATATTGTGTTATTAATGTGGTAAAGGTACGTTGAGTTCATAAAATAAGATTTGTATGAAACATGTATATAGGGTTTTGACACCATAGTAATTATAGAATATAATAGAATATAGGAGATGTATAGGGTCTTTATACATTAGTGGAGTTTGGGGAGAGTTTGCCTTATGTACTGTTTTGCTATAGTAAAGGTATGGGTTATACTTTGTTTTAAATCTCTTGATGATACCTTTTGAATTGTTTAAATGATTTTATCTTTTGTTAACATAGAATTTAGAGAATACATTGTTTTTATACAAATCAATAGTGTTAATTTTTTGTATTCTAAAGATTTCTTTATTGAGTTATTTGAAGGGTTTATTCTTTATATATTGCACCTGTATGAGCTGAGGTTGTGTTTTTTGAGTATCTTGCTAGGTATCCTTTTAATTGTTTGTCTGGGTATTTCCAATGCTTTAATCTTTCTTTTAAGAGGTTTTCGTCTAGGAGTATATCTACTCTTTTTTTCTTGAGATCTATTTTGATGATGTCTCCATTTTCTACAACGGCTATAGGGCCTCCTTCTGCTGCTTCTGGAGATACGTGCCCTATGGCTATACCTCTTGTGGCTCCAGAGAATCTCCCATCTGTGATAAGGGCTACGTATCTATCTAGGCCTATGCCTACTAGAAGCGAGGTTGCTGTAAGCATCTCCCTCATGCCTGGTCCACCTTTGGGCCCCTCATACCTTATTATAACAACGTCTCCTTTTTCGATCTTGTTATCCATTATTGTTTTTACAGCTTCTTCTTCTGAGTTAAATACTTTAGCAACTCCTTCAAAGAGATGCAGGTCTTCGGGTACAGCTGAGATCTTTATAACTGCACCTAGTGGGGCTAGTGAACCTTTTAATATCATTATACCTCCTCTTGGGAGAACAGGGTTGTCTATGGGCTTTATAACATCTCTTCGTGTAACTTCAGCGTTATCTATTATTTCTCTAACTGTTTTTAAGGATACCGTAAGCCTATCTTTATGAATAAGCCCTTTTCTATCGAGCTCCTTCATAACAGCAGGTACACCACCAGCTTCGTGTAGATCCTGTATATGATATGGCCCTGCAGGGCTAAGTTTTGCTAGAGTTGGTGTTTTTTCGCTTATTTCATCGAAATCATCTAGAGTTAAATCTACTTCGCATTCTTTAGCTATAGCCATTAGATGTAGAACTGTGTTTGTAGACCCCCCTAAAGCTAAGTCAACTGCTATAGCGTCTAAGAAAGCTTCCCTAATCATTATATCCCTTGGCTTTATATCCCTCTTAACTAATTCAACAATCCTCTTACCAGCTTCTTTAGCTAACCTTATCCTAGCTGCATCAACTGCAGGGATTGTCCCATTACCCGGCAACGATACTCCCAAAGCTTCGGTTAATATGTTAAGGGTATTTGCAGTAAACATACCTGCACAAGAACCTACACCTGGGCAAGCAACATCTTCTAGAGCTTTAGCCTCTTCTAAACTCATTTTACCGCTTTTCACAGCCCCTACAGCTTCGAATAGATCGTGTACATCTACTTCTTTCCCTCCGTACCTACCAGCAAGCATAGGTCCACCAGATACAAATAAAGCCGGTATATTTAGCCTCGCCATAGCCATGAGCATACCCGGCACAATCTTATCGCAGGAACCTATGAGGACAAGCCCATCAAATTGATAAGCTCTAACCATAACCTCTACGCTATCTGCTATAAGCTCTCTAGAAGGTAGCGAATACTTCATCCCTTCGTGACCCATGGCAATGCCATCGCATATACCTATAGTGTTGAACTCGAGAGGCGTTCCTCCTGCAAGCCTAACACCTGCTTTAACAGCTTCAGCTATTTGATCTAGATGCTTATGCCCAGGTATAACTTCATTCCACGAATTCGCTACGCCTATCAAAGGTCTTCCTAGCTCTTCATCTGTAAACCCTAGAGCCTTAAACAAAGCCCTATGGGGGGCTCTCTCAAGTTCTTTCTTCACCACATCGCTTCTCATTTATGAACCACCATACCTTCTAAACCTGTTGAGCGAATAAAAATTCGTTGTATAAGGTTCCCCCTATGTAAAGCTAGCAATAGTTCGTAGGCATCAACGAGGCTTCTCATGTAGGCATCAAGCATATTATTGGAAACGCCTTGCACAAATAATCTTCTAAAGCTAGTCTCAACTTCAACAGTAACCCTAAAAATTCCTTGGCTTAGCATAACTGAGTAACATCTTGAAACCCTTATGCTTGGTAGAAATGGGTATAACTCTGATACAACTATAGACAAGGCTTTAGAAAGAGCTTCTAAAACGTTTACATCCATGGAGCTAGCACTAATACTCTTTACGCCTACCTCTGCAACAGCAAGACCACTAGGCTCAACATGTAATCGCCAACTATAAGGTTTAAGTTCTTCGCCTAGATATCCAAGCTCCTTCAAAGTAACAAGTAATGCGGAATCCGGAGCTTGATCGAAGCTATAGCCTTGATTCTCAAGATCTTTAATCTTAGTTAAAGCGCTTCTAACCCTTGGATCCCTCTTATCAACTTGTAGACCTAGGTCTTTAAGATTAGCAACTATATTAGCACCTCCTGATTGATCCGATAGCAGAATTTTCCTACTATTTCCAACAAGCTCTGGATCTATGTGTTCGTATGTGCTGGGATTCTTCAAAATAGCGTCTACATGAACCCCAGCTTTATGAGCAAAAGCAAAATTGCCTACGTAGGGTTGATACGGATTAGGATCTATCGATAAGATCTCGTAAACAAGCCTTGAAATCCCCCTAAGCTTTTTAATGGATTCTCCCCCCTTTAGAACGTGGATCCCCATCTTGTAAAACAATGTTGGTACAACTTGAGTAAGATCTGCATTACCCGTTCTCTCTCCAACACCGTTTATAGTCACTTGAATATGTTTAGCACCCCCTGCGACCCCCATCAGGGTATTCGCAGTCGCACAACCTATATCGTTATGCATATGAACACCTACATCGGCTTTGACCTTCGAAACAACATTCTTGGTTATATCGTATACCTCCCAAGGGAGTGTATCACCTTTCGTATCACACAAAACAACAACGTTTGCACCTGCTTCAATAGCTGTTTGAACTACATTTAAGGTGTACTCTGGATCTTCTTTGAATCCCTGATAAAAATGCTCAGCATCAAATATAACCTCTAGGCCATGGCTTCTAAGGTAGGCTACGGTGTCGTAGATCATCTCCAAATTCTCTTCTGTAGATGTACGGAGAACATCATGTACATGAGATTTACAGCTTTTTCCAAAAATCACAGCTACTTCTACATCGGATTCAAGTATATAATCTATATTCTTATCCTCGTAAACCTTAACCTTTTTCCTCCGTGTACTACCAAATGCCGCAATCTTAGCATATGATAATCCATAGTTCTTTATAGCTTTAAAGAACTCGAAATCTTTAGGATTAGACCCAGGCCACCCAGCTTCTATGTAATCTACGCCTAGTTCATCCAACGCTAACGTTATTTTTATCTTATCCTCTAATGAGAAGGATATTCGCCCTGCTTGAGCTCCGTCCCTAAGTGTTGTATCAAGCACCTTAACTAATTTTTGGACCACCTACCACCAGCTTCACCGCACTAGTATTTAACTATGGGCTGGTTTAAAAATGTTTATGAGGATAATATACATTTATACAGTATAAGCAAATATTCTGACGACGAGAAGGATTTCATTGGCTTAGCTTGTGTATGAATTCTTTTCTAAGCCAATCCCCTACCTTCTCTAGAACACTGCTATTCAACTCCTCAAGTTCTTTCATCACCTTAGGCATCCCACTCCTATATTCCTCCAGCCACTCTTTAGCGAATTCGCCATTTCGTACTCTTTCCAGAACCTTCTTCATTTTTTCTCTAACGTTTTGATCGACGATATACTTGCCAACGGTTATACCGCCGTACTTAGCCGTATCAGAAACAGCTCTTAGCATACCCACAAGACCTCTCTCATATATCAAATCAACAATTAGCTTTAACTCGTTAACAACTTCAAAATATGCTACCTCAGGTTGGTAACCCTCCTCGACTAGGGTGTTAAAAGACGCTTTGATTAACTCCATTACTCCTCCTACTAATATAACCTGTTCGCCGAAGAGATCTGTCTCTGTTTCCTCCCTAAATGTAGTCACAATAACACCTGAACGTGTACAGCCTAAACCTTTTGCTATAGCTAGAGCCTTTTGAAGAGCATAACCAGAGACATTTTGGTGTACAGCTACAAGCGCTGGTACACCACCTCCTTTCTCAAACATTCTCCTAACCATAGCGCCAGGCGATTTAGGGGCAATCATGTATACGTCGGATGCTGGTGGTGGAACTATTAAACCGTAATGTACGTTGAATCCGTGGGCGAACACTATATCTGCGCCGCTATTCATGTTGAGCTTTACGCTTTTCCTCCATATCTCTGGCTGGACCATATCTGGAAGCAAGAAAACTATTACATCTGCTTCTCTTACACACTCGTTGATAAACTTAGGCTTGAACCCATCTTCTTCAGCTATTTTCCAGCTCTTTCCTCGGTACTCAAGGCAAACCACCACGTTCAGACCTGAATCACGTAGGTTTAAAGCCCAAGCTCTTCCTTGACTACCGTAACCCAGGATCGTTATAACCTTATTCTTGAGTACATCAAGTGAAATATCCTGATCCCTATAAATCTTCGCCAATTTTTTCTCCCCGGATGTAGCTTATGATGCGGAAATAAATAGGTATGTGAAGTACAAACAAATTTAAGCACTCTGCACCGGCTCGCTCAGCGCAAACACCCTCTCCACCAGCATCCATTGTTTCAACTCTATAATTTTCGAATACATCAACCCGCTCAATACCCACAGATTTACTAAGATCTAGTATAGCTATCTTAAGGTTTGGATGGTCTTTAACAAGAAGGTGTAACTCGTAGAGACCTTCATCCGAGAGCCTCCTACCGTAGACCCAATCAACATCTATTAACAGCTTTCTGAATGTTGCTACAACTCTTTCAATAAAGCTCGCATCGATGTAGTAGCCTAAAACTCTAACTAGTTTTCCCGGCTGCACGAATTATCATCTCTCTGAGACTTCCTCCAGGGGGTAGCGTAGGTAAAGCGTTTTCGTTTTCAGGTATTGGTATTCTTATGACCGCTGTTGCATCTTCTTTCAATGCCTTTCTAAAGGCTACACCTACATCTTCGTAGCTCTGAGCATCGAATCCTAGAGCTCCAAAAGCCTCTGCTAGCTTCACGAAATCAGTTTTATAGCCTAGCTCTACGGATATAGTCCTACCACCAAAGAACATATCCTGTACTTGTCTAACTAACCCTAGGCATCTGTTATCGAATACAGCTACGATTACAGGGAGATTTTCTTCTACAGCTACAGGGAGATTGTTTACCGTCATGAGAAAGGATCCATCGCCATCTAGATCTACAACAGTACTGCTAGGTTTAGCAACTTTTGCGCCAAGAGCCGCAGGGAATCCGAAGCCCATGGTACCCATGCCCCCCGAGGTTATATAAGTTCTAGGTTTAAGAACATCCCAGAACAATGCTGTCCACATCTGATGCTGACCAACGCCTGTTGTGACTATAGCATCACGTGGAAGAACATCCCTAATACTCTTGAGCACTCTCCAAGGCTTTAATCCTTTACCGTCGTCTTCATAGTATACTCTTTCGTAGTAATCTTTAAGCTCTTTAATTCTCTTAATCCACTCAGACCTATTACATCTCACACCTACGCTCACCAAAGTCGATATCATCTCCTTTAAAACAGTTTTTGCATCCCCTACCAACCCAACACTTACATCAAATTGCTGTCTTTCTATATCCGTAGGATCTATGTTAACCATGATGATCTTCTTCTTCATATCTACAATATCTTTATATGACGGTAACGTTCTATCGCTTACCCTAGCCCCTATAATAAGGATAGTGTCCGATTCAAGGAAAGCTTGATTTGCTTCAGCACGTCCGTAGTAACCCATCATACCTAAGTATAGGGGGTAATCATGCGGTATAGCCGATTTACCTAAAAGTGTTGACACTATAGGTGCTACTAAGAGATCAGATAAAGTTAGCACCTCATATACAGCGTTACTCCATAGAACACCTGCACCAACTAAGATCAAAGGCTTCTCAGCATCTATAAGAAGTTTTACAGCTTTCTTAATAGTAATTGAATCGGCTCTTAGACGAAATTCCTCGTAGCCTTTAACGAGAGGTTTCTCAAGTAATTTAAAACCGTTCATAGGTTTAACCCATAGATCCCTAGGAACATCGATTATTACAGGACCTGGTCGACCGCTTAAGGCTATATAGAAGGCGTTTTTAACCCACATCGGTATTTCGTTAACGTCGTTTAACCTTATAACGAACTTAGATATATTCTGCATAACGCCAACCATATCAGCTTCTTGGAAAGCCATTTTACCCATAGAAGACATAGGTACTTGACCTGTTACTGCTATAACGGGAGAGCTATCCCAGTAAGCAGTAGCTATACCTGTTACAAGGTTAAGAGCCCCAGGACCCGATGTGGCAGTGCAAACGCCTGGAAAACCAACTGTCCTAGCATAACCATCGGCTGCATGTGCAGCTGCTTGTTCATGTCTTACTAGTATTGTTCTTATATATCCTCCTTTAACGTAGTCGTATAGAACATCATAGAATTTCATGTTAGATAACCCAGGTATACCGAATATTACTTTAACTCCTTCCCTGATTAGACTCTCTACCAAAGCTTCAGCTCCTGTCATTGCATCCTACCTCTTGTTAGCAGCAATAGTTAAATTAACAGGTTTAGCTATTGGTATGGCTCTTTTAACAATGTCCTTATGTGTAGTTAACGAACTTGGAGTTCCATCAACCTCACCATCTAGATTTGCTCGAGTTACAGATACCATTTTTCCAAATCCAAGCTTTAAAAATTTTTCGTTTTGTATCAAACTGTAATTACAATTTAAACATATTATGATTTAATCAAGCTATGCATAAGTAGGTATTAAGTGTTTAAGTAGGATAAACGCTTATATACCTCTACAATGGGTGCTTATAGAGGGACCCTTATTGCTTATCCAGTTGATGTATTTAGAAAAAGGGAAAGAATAGATAAATACGTAAGGCTATTTGATACTACGTTACGCGATGGAGAGCAAATGCCAGAAGTTGATTTAGCGGTTAATCAGAAGTTAGAGATTGCTATGCTATTGGATGGGTTAGGTGTTGACGCTATAGAAGCTGGTTTTCCTATAACAAGTCAAGGAGAATTTGAAGCTGTTAAACTTATAGCACAAAATACTGCTAAAGCTGAGGTTGTTGCATTAGCTAGAGCGCATAAAGATGATATAGATAGAGCGCTGGATGCTGACGTTGACGCTATACACACGTTTATAGCTACATCGGATCTTCACATGAGATATAAGCTTAAGTTATCGCGTGAACAAGTACTTGAGAAAGCTGTTAAAGCTGTTGAGTATGCTAAATTGCATGGAGTTGTAGTAGAGTTTAGCGCTGAAGATGCTACAAGATCTGATTGGAGGTTCTTGGTCCAGGTTTTCCAGGCTGTTGTAGATGCCGGCGCTGATAGAATTGATATAGCTGATACCGTGGGGGTTGCATATCCCAGATTAATAGCCAATCTTGTAGCTTACGTTAAAAATAATGTTGGAGGAGATTATATCATAAGCGTTCACTGTCACAATGATTTCGGCATGGCTGTGGCTAACAGCGTATCAGCTATTGAAGCAGGTGCGGATCAAGCTCATGTTACGATCTTAGGGGTTGGTGAAAGAGCGGGTAATGCAGCCCTAGAGGAGGTTGCATCGGCAATTAAGTTTCTACTAGGGTACGAAGTAGGGGTGAAGTTCAGCGAAATACGTAAAGTTGTTGAAAGAGTATCGCAGTACTTCGGGATCACAATACCTGTTAACAAAGCTATTGTAGGTAGAAACGCTTTCGCGCATGAATCTGGTATACATGTTCATGGCGTTCTAAGTCATCCTCTAACGTACGAGCCAATAGATCCTTCTATAGTTGGAGCTGAGAGGCTTATAGTCCTGGGTAAGCATAGTGGTAGACACGCTATTGAGTACGTATTGAAGCAGATGGGCGTTGAACCAAGGGAAGAAGTCGTGATGAAGGTTCTAAGCATAGTTAAGGATCTAGGCGATAAAGGTATAAAAATCGATAGACGTACTATCGAAAACATAATTTTAGATGTAGTTAGAGAGGTGAACCTAAATATTTAGGGTAGCCGTTGTAGAAGGAGATGGTATAGGTCCCGAGATAACGTTATCAGCTCTTAGGGTGCTAGAAAAAATAGTTAAGCTTTACGGACTTGAACTAGAGCTTATAAAAACCCCTGCGGGAGACAATGCAGTTAAAGCCTACGGTAACCCGCTCCCAGAGTCGTCGTGGAATACAATAAAGAATTGCAATGCTATATTGAAAGGACCTGTAGGCGAAACAGCAGGTGATGTCGTTGTTAAGATTAGGAGAGGGTTAGATCTCTACGCAAACATTAGGCCTGCAAAAGCTTTGCCTGGGATTAATGCTTTAAGGAGAGATATAGATTTAGTTATTGTTCGAGAGAACACAGAAGACGTATACTTAAGGGCAGAGTACATGGTATCAGATGATGCAGCTGTAGCGCTTAGGGTGATAACTCGGAAAGCCAGTGAAAGAATAGCTAGAGTTGCATTCGAGTTAGCCTCTAAAAGGAGGAAAAAAGTCACTATTGTCCATAAAGCTAATGTTTTAACAACTACCGATGGACTCTTTAGATCCTGTATCTACAAAATTGCTCAATCATACAAAGATATAGTAATCGATGAAATGTACATAGATGCAGCTGTTATGGATTTAGTTAGGAAACCTGATAAAATTGACGTGATTGTTACAACAAATTTATTTGGTGATATACTCAGCGATCTAGCGGCTTACGTATCGGGTAGCATTGGTTTAGCGGCTTCTGCCAATATAGGCGATGATAAAGCCATGTTTGAGCCAATACATGGAGCGGCCTTCGATATAGCTGGTAAAGGTATTGCCAATCCAACGGCCATGATACTGTGTGTATCGTGGATGCTTAGGTGGTTAGGCGAAAAACACCGTGTTGGTAGGTATACAGTAGCCGGAGAAGCTATTGAGAGGGCTATTCTAGATGTTCTAAGAGAGGGAAAGAAGCTTACACCAGATCTAGGTGGGGGTAGTGGAACGAACGAGTTTACAGAAGCTGTTCTACAGAGATTAAGCTAGATCTATTTGCATCTCCTTTACCAAACTGCTGTAGAAACAAGTTCTATTACCTGTATGGCATATCGGGCCCATCGATTTGACCGTAACTAGAAGGGAATCGTTATCACAATCAACTTTGATTCCTACAACAAGTTGATAATTACCGCTTGTTTCACCTTTAAGCCACAGTTTTTTTCTTGAGATAGACCATAGATGGAGATAACCTGTTGTTAAGGTCTTTATAAGGGCTTCTTTATTCATGTGGCCAACCATAAGAACATCTTTTGTCTCAACGTCTTGAACCACTACGATAACAGTTTCTTGTTCGTATCTAAACCTCAGCTTATCCGCTATTTTCTCTGCTTCCTCTAACGAAATTTTCATTTTTTCAACCACTCTGCTAAAGCTTTTATAAATCTCAATCCTACAGAGCTACTTTTCTCTGGGTGAAATTGTGTTCCAAAAATATTGTTGTAGGCTATGGCAGCAGGATATAACATATCGTATAAGCTAATCATACATAGATAGTCAATATCTTTGGGGTACACAACGTAGCTATGAGCGAAGTATACGTATTTTCCATCTAGCTCTTTAAATACTTCGCAAGAGCTGTTCTTATCAATGTAGTAAACTTTACTCCAACCTATATGCGGAACCTTGTTTTTAGTTGAAATTCTATCAACATAACCTCTTAGTACACCTATACCTTTACTAAACCCGTATTCCGTACTATACTCGAATAGCGCTTGCATACCTAAGCATATCCCAAGAACTGCTACGCCATTTTCAACTATAGTTTTAATTGTTTCGCTTTTTTGTTCTACAAAAGGTTTCAAAGCCTTAAACGAGCCTACTCCAGGTAAAACAATAAGGTTGTAATGAGAGTTAATATCGTTAGCTATATCAACATCGAAGCCTGTTTTCCTTAAAGCTGATACTATGCTGAATATATTTCCTACACCGTAGTTGAGTACCAAGGCCTTCATTTTCTTCGCCTAAGCAGCTCATTAGCTACCTCTTCTGGTGAAACACCTTTAACAGCCATTAAGACTAGAAGATGGTAGAGCAGATCAGCTATTTCGCTAACGAGTCTTTCCTTAGATTCTCTTGATGCTGCGATAATAACCTCTATAGATTCTTCGCCAAACTTCCTAGCAACATAATCGATGCCTTTACTAGCTAGCTGAACTGTGTAGCTGTTAGGAGGCTTCTTCTCCAATCTATCGACTATCAACTTATACAGATCATCTAGTACTGCGCTTAAATCTAAGTCCCACGCTTCTCCCATGAACACTAAACCCCTCATATTCAGCGATTAATATAACCGATTTTAGTAAATCGCTATCTATTGAGGAGCTGTCTAAAATAACCGACACAGGTTTGAGGAAGTCGAAAACGCTTAAAGCACCTCTTGATGTTGCCCATCTATTCGTTGGAAGTATATGGTTAGGCCCTATGTAGTCGATTAAAGCCGGGGGTTCTCGGCTAATAGATACAGCGCCAGCGTTAACTATGTACGGAATATATTTATGTGCGTCGCGAATATGTAGTGAGAGGTGTTCAGGAGCTAACGAGTTGGCAATATCTATAGCTTTCATTACATCATCTACCACCGCTACGTAATAGTCGTGGTCTGTATCTTGCTCTAGAATCTTACTAACTTCTAACGTTACTTCTTCAGATACCGATATCAGGGCAACCATAGAGCCATAACCGTGCTCAGCTTGAGCCATCATGTCTACGGCGATAGTCTTTGGATCGGCATTATCATCTGCTATAACCACTAACTCTGTTGGGCCTTCAATACCATCTATAGCAACTACTTGTTGAACAAGGTATTTAGCTGCTTGAACGTATATATTTCCTGGGCCAACGATTTTCTGAACTTTCTTAACAGATTCTGTTCCATAAGCTAACGCCGCTATTGCGTGAGCACCTCCAATTCTGTAGACTTCTTCTACCTCTAGTAGTATAGATAGGTAGGCTACAGCTGGGTTTAAACATCCATTTGGCGTAGGGGGTGATGTAACGTACAACTTGTTTACCTTAGCTACTTTAGCTGGTACGCCAGCCATGAGTAAAGTCGATGGATAGGCTTTTCTTCCTCCGGGGACGTATATCCCTACACTTTCAATGCTTCTCCATACGTAGCCTAGCTTTACACCATTGATTTCTACAATTATATCCCTTGGTTTACACAATTCGTGTACTTTGACAAGGAAATCGTATACCTTGTTCAAAGCGTTCTTAATACTTGTATCGAGATCTCGACAGCACTTATTCAGTTGGTCTCTATCCAGGGTAACGCTATCTATTTCAACTCCATCGAATCGCTTAGTGAATTCTATTAAAGCTTTATCGCCGAAGCTCTTAACATAATCAACAATACCCTTAACTACGTCTAAAACTTTCTCTATCTCTAGCGGCCGCGAACTTGGGAGCCCTCGGTATACCGTCATATTCTAACCTCAATACCTTTGGATTTTAGGTATAACTTAAGCATCTTTATATCGATTAGACGATCGTGAAATACTCCAGCGGCTAAAGCTGCGTCAGCATAACCTTGGGTGAAGACCTCGTAGAAATGCTCTATATTTCCTGCACCACCGCTAGCTATTACGGGTATATTTACTGCTTGGGATACGCTTTTAGTCAACTCTATATCGTAGCCTAACCTAGTTCCATCCCTATCTATGCTCGTCAACAATATTTCGCCAGCACCTTGATATTCAACTGTTCTAGCCCACTCAACAGCATCTAAACCGGTATTGTATGTACCCGAGTATGTGAATACAACAAATCTACTTCCAACCTTTTTAGCATCTATAGCAACTACAATACATTGGGAACCAAATTCTTCAGCTGCTATAGAAACTATACCTGGGTTATTTACTGCCGCCGTATTTATGCTAACCTTGTCCGCCCCGTACGCTAGTACAGAGGATATATCTTCTACATCCTTTATGCCTCCGCCAACAATCAGAGGTATAGATAGTACGCTAGCAGTATCTTTAACAACGTTTAGAAGGGTTCTTCTATTCTCTACACTAGCAGTTATATCTAGGAACACTATTTCATCTGCTCCTTCCTCTTCGTACCTAGCTGCTAACTCCACAGGGTCACCTTTATCCCTTAAGTTCTGGAATTTTACTCCTTTAACAACCCTTCCATCCTTAATATCTAGGCAAGGTATAATCCTCTTAGCCGTCATATTACCCCCTTCGTGCTTATAACCTTGTTACCTATAATCCTTGTCGCATCGTAGAAAGCTAGTCCTAAACCTTTGAAAACAGCTTCAACAATGTGGTGGGTATTGTACCCCCGGAGTTTTACAACATGTATCGTAGTTTTTGATCTACTTGCTAGAGTTTCTAGGAAGTGGTCTACGTTCTCTATGTTCATACCCCCTATAACGATTTTATCTAAGCCTAGATCAATATAGCCTCTGCCTCTCCCAGATATATCGATGGCTACAAGGATTAAGGCGTCGTCCATTGGCATAATTATGTGTGAATACCTCTTAATCCCTGATTTATCCTCCAAACATCTACACAAAGCTTCACCTATAGCTATAGCAGCATCTTCAACAACATGGTGATCATCGTAAGGCTTCTTATCAACTGCTCTAACTGTTGCGGTAGCATTCATATACGTAAATAGAGTTATCAACATATGGTTGAAGAAGGGTATAGGTGTCTCAATTAAGATATTTCCAGCGGAATCAATATCTATTTCAACTTCAACTAATGTCTCTAAGGTTTCTCTCGAGTATTTACATCTCCTAGTCAAATCTACCTCCCAAGGATATTTTGTACAAAGCCATTCCGATTATAGCGTAATCAAATCCTATAGAGTCTAGAAATAGAATATCGTTATAAGACGAAATTCCACCAGCATACTCTTTAACACCCTTGATCTTTGAGGTATATTTAGAGATTTCTTTATCGATGCCGCTCATAGTGCCTTCAGCATCTACGTAGGTAAATAGAATACTTAGCCTAGGATACAACAAGATTTCCTCTAATACTTCTTCTAACTTCTTTGCTTTTTCTTTCCATCCAGATACGTATGTGTATCCATCAGATCTATAGTCAAGAGCAACTATAACTTTGTCGTTTCCCAGGAAGTTAACTATGTTGTTAAACTCCCTCCTGTTCTTAAAGAATAGGGTTGATATAACCACAGCTGTAACCCCGTAATCGACTAACTTTTGAGCTTTGGATAGATCCCTTACACCACCTCCGACTTGAATCCAGCGAAAACCTATGGAGGTTATATCTCTGATTATATGGCTATTGTCTCCTGATCCCTCAGCTGCATCTAGGTCAACAATATGTATGTACTCATAACCTTCGCTGAACAATTTTTCGGCGACCTGCGTAGGGTTGCCCAAAACTAGACCTGTACCTTTAACCCCTTTAATGCGCTTCACAGCTCTACCGTTACTTATGTCTATGCTAGGCATAATCTTTATCATTGGATCACCTTCTCTATTCCGACAATAACTATATCCTTAGCGCCTCTCGAGATAGCGTTCATAACTACAGTAGGTACATCGTCTTCATCTACAACAGTTATAACCTCCCATGCATCAGCTCGGCTTAGCTTAGTTACAGCAGGAGCTAGCATTGCTGGAACAATACTAAGTACTTCATCTAATTTATCGCTAGGCACATTCATGAGCACCATCTTCTTTCTCTTAGCGTTTATAACCCCCTGCATCAACACTGTAACCAAGTTAACAAGGTTAGAATGCTCACTACTTCTCCAATTCTTATTAGCTATGAGTACAGCATAAGTGCGCATAATTGTGTCTATAGGTTCAAGCCCGTGGATGTTTAGGGTTGTGCCGCTATTAATAACATCTATAACAGCATCGGCTGCGCCAAGGTATGGCATTACTTCCGCTGCACCACTTATCTTTACTATCTTTGCCTTTAAGTTCTTCTCTTTTATGTAATTATAGGCTATATTGTAGTACTTAGTAGCAATCCTTATCTCTCTACCTCTGAGCTGCGAAATATCTTCGATTTTCCAGTTCTTAGGTATAGCGAACACTATTCTACCGGTCCCGAAGTCTAGCTTTAGAATCTCTTCAACATCTGCTTCAGATTCGACTACGTAATCGTGCCCAGTTATTCCTAAATCTGCGCCTCCGCTCTCAACAATATACGGGATATCTTCTGTTCTAACAGAAATAAGCTCTACACTACCCCAGTTCGTTGGTATAACAAGAGCTCTTTCATCAAAGGTGTTTGGTTTAATACCGATTGCTTGTAGTAATTGGATGGTAGGTTGCTGAAGTCTTCCTTTATTTGGTATAGCTATCCTCACAGCTCTTACCCAAGTATTTTATGACATAATCATAAATATTCATGGGGGGAACAGTTATCCTGTAAAGGTCTTCACCTATTTTCTTAATGTATATATAGTGTCTGCTAAGCACCTCTTGTAAATCCCGCTTGTCTTTAATTAGTAAGAAGTTAGCTAACGATCTATAGACCTTAAACCCCATGGACTTTAGCTTCTCATACATTAGTTCACGTACTGTTTTCACCTCGTTAACCATATCCTTCATGTACTTTATATTCTCTAAAGCTGTTATACCTGCAGCAATCGAGGGAGTAGGTATATCAAAAGGTGTATGTACTGATGAAATTTTAGCGATAATATCTTTACTAGCTATAACGTAGCCAAGCCTAAACCCTGCTAAACAGAAAGCCTTACTTAAACTCCTTACAACCACAATATTTGGATAATCACTAATATAGTTAGCTACAGTATACCCGGCAAACTCATGGTAAGCTTCATCAAATACAATGTACTTTCTTACGCTTTTCGAGAGAAGATCCACTATATCCTTCTTAGCTTTAACTATCGGGCTCCCAGTAGGGTTATTGGGGTCTATGATTATCGCTGTATCTACGTTCTTGGATTTTTCTAATAGCGTATCCAAGGGTGTTATCCACCACTCATCTCCTTCCCTGCTTTCGACCACCAGCTCTTTGACTTTTCTATTTTTTGCATATACTTTTACCATGACGAAGGTGGGCTCTACGTACATAACCTTATCTCCGGAGTTAATCAACGTATAGAATATAGTTCTAAGAGCTGAGTCACCTCCAGCAAAAGGGTATACGTTATCTACATCCACTTTTACATATTCAGCTATAAGTTCTCTAAACCTAGTAAACATTACTTCGCTTGGATAAAGGTTACAATTCCTGAGAACCTTCGATATATTTTCTACTATTATATCTGGTAGTGGATACAAACATTCATTTAGGTGTAATCTTATTGCTTGCTGAGGTGGTTCTTTATATCTATAGCTATAGAGAGATGCAATACACAGCACCTCTTCATTATGCTTACAAAACCCCTATTTAAACCTTTTAGCTGTTTACATAGTTTAGCTCGTTAGCTAATCTTAGCAAAAACAAAATCATGTGATCAATAATTATTATTGATAGAGTGAAGAAAAATTCTTTCACGATATGGCAAGCTTTTTAAGGTACTCGATTAGCCCTCCAGTTTCAAGTATTTCCAAAGCTATTCCTGTGATACCTTTGCATTTAATAGATTTGGCATTGTTAACAAAGACCTCACCTGTTTCTAAGTTCACTGCTACTTCATCGCCTTCGTTTACTTCTTTGGTTATATCAGGGCATATTATAGCTGGTAGTCCATTATTTATAGCGTTTCTATAGAATATTCTTGCAAATGATTCTGCTATAATAGCTTTGACTCCGGCTGCTTTTATTGCTATAGCTGCCTGTTCTCTAGATGAACCCATTCCAAAGGCTTTTCCAGCAACTATAACTGTGTCCTTTGCTTTCTTATGGAATTCGGGGTCTATAGGTTCGAAAACATGTTGAGCCAGATACTGTGGATCTGTGTATCTAAGGTGTTTAGCCGGTATTATAACGTCTGTATCTATTTTATCTCCTAACTTTATAGCTTTACCTCTTACGATCAAAACACTTCACCTGGTTCAGCTATTCTACCTAGTACGGCCGTTGCTGCAGCTACAGCTGGTCCTGCTAGATATATTTTTGCTTGAGGGCTACCCATTCTACCAACGAAATTCCTATTCGATGTAGATACAACAACCTCGTTGGGCGCCGCAATACCGAAGTGACCACCTATACAAGGTCCGCATGTCCCGTAGGTTACTATGCAACCAGCTTCAACCAACGTTTGTATGTACCCTAACTCCATAGCTTTCTTAAATACAGACCACGAAGCTGGTATAGCTATACACCTAGTCTTGACCTTCTTACCCTTCATAATCTTAGCCGCTATCTCGAAATCGCTTAACCTTCCATTTGTACACGAACCTATAAACACCATATCGACTTCTGTACCTGAAACTTCGTTAACGTTTTTAACATTGTCAACGCTATGAGGTGCAGCTACAAGGAAACCTAGTTTGTTTAGTTCAACAACGTATTCATCAATATATTTAGCGCCTTTATCTGGCTCAATGGGTTTTACTCTTAACCCTCTGGTGTTCTCTATATAGTTTATAGTTACATTGTCTGGTACAAACATAAGGGTATCAGCGTTCATCTCTATACCCATGTTAGCGACAGTTAACCTATAGTCCATTGGAAAAGCTTGGGGTTCCTCCACGAAAACCTCTATAGACATACCCATAAAGTAGTCAGCTTTAAACACCCTTAGAATTTCAAGCGCAACTTCTTTACCTGTTATCCAATCTCTTGGTTTACCGCTAAGAACAATCTTGAATGGATTAGGAACTGCTACCCAAGTTTTTCCAGTCATTACTACAGCAGCTACATCGCTTGCACCCATGCCTTGTGCAAAAGCACCTAATGCACCAGAGGTAGTAGTATGGCTATCAGCTGCTACAACAACTTGTCCAGGTAGAACATATTTCTCTACAAGAACTTGATGCATTATACCGTAGCCAACATCGTTGAAGTTCCTTAAGCCAACTTCTTTAGCAAATCTCCTTATTATTTGCTGAATCTCAGCACTCCTTACATCAGGTGGTGGCACTAGATGATCAAAAGCTATGACGAGGCTATCTACGTTATGAACTATCTTTTTACCTATTTTCTCCATAACCTCAATAACATGGTATCCAGTTAGATCGTGAAAAGCCACTAAGTCTACGGTTACCTCCGTAACCTCCCCTGGAGAAATCCTTCGACCTGAAGCTCTACTAAGTATTTTCTCTGTCAAGGTGTGCAAAATCTACACCTAGGTCTCATGCAACATAAGGGGACTAAAATATAAATCTTTGATCCAGATATACCGGATTCTTATTTAGCTATTTATTAATTCTATAGTTCTATATTTATTGTATCAGAATATCTAATTAGAGAAAACAAAGTATGCAATGGGTTAAGCTCTTAGTAGATCGATATTCTATGGCTTAGCAACTCAATCATATTTATATTTATTCTTTAGGATTCTTTAGGTAACCTGCCTTTAGTTTAACATCACCATTTATAACATTCAATAATGATATGTATTATGCATATATATGAAACACTACCATTACATTACAACCCTTAAGTAATTGCATGATTCTGCATCTGTAGGTATTCTTTAACTTCATTTAGATGGTAACCACGGTAGTTTTATTCTCCTGAATTCCCCAAATATTTTAAATCTATTATAAATTCTACATCAAAGACAGAGGCGAGTAATGCAAATCACGGTTTCAAATGAACTTTTTAATAAAATTACTAATAAGTTAAGTAGGCTTGTGAAATCTGTGAACAGATTTATTAAGCTTAATAAAGATAAACTGGTGTAGAGAAAAAAATGACTGAAAATAAAGAGAGAAAGTTGATTGAGGAGATAAAGAACCATGTTAATTCGTTTGCTCCTGGTTTATTTTATATGTTCGATTTATTTTGCCGTAGACTTTCTGGAAATAGTTGTTTAGAGCTTTTACTAGACAATCCTGAAGCACTTAGAAACCTTATGATAGAAATATACAATTCATCATCAGCAGTTGAAACGATTGCAAAGGCATTTCTACAACCTATAACTAAAATAAGCTCGAGTACATCTGTGGAGAGGCTTATTGAGTTATTTATGAATAATCCAATGGAATTGCGTAGAGTTCTACGAGAAATATTACAAGGTGTAAAATAGGGATTACTGCATTATGTGATGAGCTTAGGTATAGTTCATAGTTTTCTTTAAATGGATTCGAATGCTGATTATTGTGATTACTATTATGATGATTATCGTGGGCTACTTTTAAAAAGAGTTAGATATTTGTGTGAATTTTCTTAGTCTAACCCAGAAACTCTTAAGTTCTTATTAATTTTAATCATTAAACTTAGCTATACTTGGTTATACTAAAGATGTTAAAGGTATACCTGTTTTAAGGTGAAAATGCTGCGAAATTAGGAATACATAAGACCATGACGATGTCCTTTAAAGATATGTTTAACAAAGCTATAGATAGTTATAAGGGTAAACGTGCTAATAAAGGTACTGAAGATGGTGAAATCATAGTCTTGATTAGGGATATACGAAAGATTAAAGAAATAAAATGTTTGCCAACAATATCGGGAGCACTATGTTTAGAAGTTTATAAGATGTAAAGGTAGAAATTATAACATAACGTGAAAACATAAATCTGTTATTCATTAATTTATCGTAATATAATTATGATTCCATCATAGTTAATAGCATATAGGTTGGCTATGATTCAAGCTCTTGCATGTTCTAATGATGTTGAAATAGATGATATGTTATTGTCATCTATTATTTTTATACGTTTTAATGTGATGATGTAAAATGTAATAAAGAAGTTTTGATGTGGTCTACATCTATGGATACTAATATTTATTCAATTCAATATAGAGTTCAACGCAAAAGTTCCAGTATATTTCTCAATTTCTTTTTTGCTTCATCTTTATTTGGATAATTTTTTATTTTTTCAATAATCTCCCTAAAGAGATTGCCTATATCTTCATCTTGATATAAGGCTGATAAACCCCACTCAATAACGTTCTCGTCTAAGTAAACCATCTTGGTTGAAACGCCGCCATCGATAATTATGTTGGTACCTGTTATCCACAATGCTTCATCAGATGCTAGGAATGCTACTATAGCTGCAATATCCTCTGGTTTTCCAACCCTACCCGTGGGATGCCATGAATGGTCTAGAGGGGTTAGTCTTTGAGTTGCTGAAGGTACTTGCCAAGCTGAGGTATCTATCCATCCAGGTGATATTGATAAAACTCTTATACCGAATTTAGCTAGGGAAATAGCAAGTGAGTGTGTAAGTGCGATTAAACCTCCTTTAGAAGCTGAATAGGGTTCCGTATTGGGTTCTGATTGGAATGCCCTAGTAGAGGCTATATTTATTATTACACCCCCTGTTTTCTTCATATACTTAACAGCGTATTTAGAGCATAACCATGCACCTGTGAGGTTTACATCTATAATTCTTCTCCATTCTTCAAATGTTTGCTCCTCTAAATATTTTCCAGAATAACCTATTCCAGCGTTGTTTACTAGTATATTTAATGAACTATATTTCCCATAGATTAAATCCATGGATTTGCTAACTTGGTCTTCGTTAGATACATCAGTGTATATATAGATGGCTTCTATACCTTTAGACTTAAACTCATCTATTCTATATTCACCTGCAGCTTTATCGATATCAAGTATAGCAACTCTGCATCCTTCTAAACCAAGTCTATAAGCTATAGCAGCCCCTATACCTCTAGCTCCACCTGTCACAACACAAACTTTATCCTTAAACCTATCCATAGGTATCTAACCGTAGTGAATTACAGACTATAACTATAAATATTCTTATTAAATAAGCTAACAAAAAGACATGCAGTATACTGCTAGATAGGCTCAGCAGAATTTTTATGTCGATTTCTTAGCTTATTTCACCATGCCTAAGGGGGTTTAAAGGAGATGGTATCGCCTAGTATTGAGAAATACAGGGAGGAAATAGTCTCAGGACCTATTCTCTCTACTATGTTAAAACTAGGGCTACCCCTCATGCTTACAGATATCATAATGTTAGCGTATAATTTAACAGATGCTTATTGGCTTAGTAGGTATAGCACCTATGCCTTAGCAGTACCTAGACAAACTTGGCCAATTTTTCTAGTGTTTGTCTCTATATTGATAGGTATTACAAATGCTAATTTAGCAATACTATCACAATATGTTGGAGCTAAACTCTATAACAAAGTTAGCGAAACAACATCAAAACTCTTTACTCTATGTTTATCGATTTCTTTTGTATTGTTTATTGTCTACGAAATCGTGAAATACCATATATTCGCATACTTAATCAAGGTTCCAACAGAGATACTACATGATGTACTGGAGTACGCTAAGATCATAGCTTTAGATGTTATAGGCTTCGGTATAGGTGCATCTCTATCAACCATAATGCAATCCTTTGGAGATACCCGTACCCCAGCTACAGTAATGGGAATAGGCGCACTTTTAAACGCTATACTTGATCCAATATTCATTGTAGGTATAGGCCCCATCTCATCAATGGGTGCCAAAGGAGCCGCAATAGCTACAGTTATAACAAGGCTTTTTAGCGGAACAATTTTGTTTTCTCTTATAAAAATGCGATATCCGGAAGTTAAGATAAGATTTGTGTATAGCATAGACAAGGAGTGGGTTCTCACTAGCCTGAAAGTAGGGGTACCTGTTATTATTATGACTATTGCTGATGGATTTGCATTCACGTTTCAACAAGCTTTGGTTAATACTTTTGGGGTTATAGCTACAACGACCTTCACGATAGGGTTTATGGTTATGGATATCGCTAATGCCGTACTTAGAGGATTCACAATGTCCATAAGCATCATGATTGGGCAATGCCTAGGAGCAGGAGATGCAGGAAGAGCTCGAAAAATAGCTTTAACAGCTGCTCACACAATAATGGCAGTGGTTTTCACGGGAGCTACCCTGGTATTCATTGGTAGAAGCTACTTAATCTCAATTTTCACAGCAGATCCAGCTGTGTTAATTGAAGCAGAAAAGCTTATAGCAACAATATCCTGGATACTCCCCTTAATGATGCTCTCTTTTCTAGGCATGTCAGTAGGAAGAGGCTCAGGGCACACAATCGTTCCTACAATTGTGAATATAACGAGATTCTGGATAATTAGGATAGGTATTGGGTGGCTACTAGCTGTAGCCTCAGGGATGGGGATAACCGGAATTTGGACAGCTATAGCTTTATCCGAAATACTAGGAGGAACAGTTTCTTATACAT
>Ga0209394_1000124_pt1 | contig 74294 bp, 67 predicted proteins | sample JNZ201metaG_FD_184122 | JGI IMG/M metagenome (GOLD analysis project Ga0209394, IMG submission 184122) | Hot spring microbial communities from Jinze hot spring, China to study Microbial Dark Matter (Phase II) - JNZ 20120812A (SPAdes) (version 3) ...
AGCTAGAAGCATTTGACAGAGCTGTATCTCTACATGAAGAAACTCCCTAAAGGGAATAGAAAGGTAAGGTATAAACGCTTCGTGATCGGAGCGAATATTGGCTTCAGGAAACTCCCTAAAGGGAATAGAAAGTTCGGTAAGCGGTAGTGCTTTGTCAAGCTCGCGAAGAGAAACTCCCTAAAGGGAATAGAAAGCTTTGTGTCGCTGTCGCGCGCGTGCTTCACTTTGATTTTTTCATGAAACTCCCTAAAGGGAATAGAAAGTTTTTTCATATAAGCTTTTAAGCTTTCCTTTTCCTTTCTATATTATGAAACTCCCTAAAGGGAATAGAAAGATATATGGTGCTTCTGTTAAGGATGAGGTTAGTAGTGGAAACTCCCTAAAGGGAATAGAAAGGATAGTCATTTATCAATTCGTATAATTTATTAATTAACGTTTCATGGAAACTCCCTAAAGGGAATAGAAAGTTGTCTTTCATTTCATAATCTAAAACTTTCACGTTGTTGAATAAGAAACTCCCTAAAGGGAATAGAAAGAAATGTATTCTTTTTCTTTTACTATCTCTTCCATTTCTTTTATGAAACTCCCTAAAGGGAATAGAAAGTAATCATAGGAGTAATATTAACTCCACTACTGCTATGCATAGGAGGAAACTCCCTAAAGGGAATAGAAAGGAGAAAGCATTAATAGATCCGAGCCCAGACCTAATAGTTACACATAGGAAACTCCCTAAAGGGAATAGAAAGAATTACGCTTCCTGAGGGGCGCAACACAGATAATTCCACATCTGAAACTCCCTAAAGGGAATAGAAAGTTCTTGATGTTTGAAGCAGTTAAAAGAGATTAAAAGTTTTCGGTGTCATTGTTTTTAGGTGTTCTTTTATGTTGTTTTTGATTGTGTGTGTTGCTATTATTAGTAGTGATACTAGTATTGTTGCTATTATTAGTGGTATGGTTGTTTGGTAGTTTATGGTTTTTATTATTGTTGGTAGTGTTAGTAGTTGTAGTATTACTGCTAGGGTTAGTGCCCAGTGTGTGTGTCTGTTTTGTATTAGTAGGAAGCTGCCTAGCGTTACTCCTATTGCTATTATTAGTTGTGTGAGTGTTATTATTGAGTTTAGTTTTAGTGCTTCGAGTGTTAGTTGTAGTGCTGATAGTAGTACTATTATTGTTACTGCTGGTCTTGATAGTATTAGGTATGTGTTATATGCGTTTATTCTAGGCTCTATCTGCTTAATTACTCCTATTGCTATTTCGTATGAGTTCATAACTTTACTTATATTATCTTCTTCTATGGATTTAAGGATGTGGCGGCTTATGTCTTTAAAGTATACGTCTATATCTACTCCGATGGTGTTACTCTTGATTTTAAGCTTCTCTATTGTAGTTATTAGGTGGTTTATTCTCTCATAGGCTATTCTCCAAGATTCTTCAGTCTTAGCCTTCTCATATGTTAATGTTAATGCCTTATACAATTCTGGTATACCATAGATAAGCATACTAGACACCTCCATTAAAGGGAGTAGGAAAAAGTATGGTTTTAACATTTATTAACTTCAAAATTCTATAGTTAGAGGGATTGAGTGTTATAGGTTTAAGGTGTATTGTGTTGCCTTTAAGCTTTGAGGATGCTTCCCTAAAGTCTCAGATGTTTCTTAGAGAGTTAGAAGCTCCTTTTGTTGGTAGGCATGAGGAGGCTCTTGTTATTACTTTAGCTCTACTCTCTGGGGAGCATGGTGTACTTATTGGGGAGCCTGGTACAGCTAAGAGTGCTATGGTTAGGAGGGCTGCTAGTCTCTTGAATGCACGCTTCTTTAAGTACCTCTTAACTAAGTATACTGAGCCTAGTGAGTTATTCGGTCCAATTGATATTAGGGCTTTGAGGAAGGGTGTTTATGCTAGAGTTACTAGAGGTAAGCTATCTGAGGCTGAGATAGCATTCCTAGATGAGATTTTTAATGCCAGTAGTGCTGTCTTAAACTCTCTCTTAAGTATAATGATGGAGAGAGTAGTTTATGATGGTTACACAGAGATTAAGACCCCGCTATGGAGCTTATTTGGAGCATCTAATAGGGTTCCAGAGGAGCCTGAGCTTGAAGCACTCTATGATAGGTTCCTCCTTAGATCTTATGTTAAACCACTAGATCAAGACCACTGGCCTGAACTCCTTGAAGCCTCATGGAAGCTTGAAGTAGGGCTTATCGAGGAGCCTAAACCTATACTAAGTATTGATGAGCTTAGAGGAATCTATGCTAATGTCTTAGATGTAAACCTTAATAATATAAAGTCTCACTTCATAAAACTACTACTTACACTAGAAGAGAAGGGATTACATGTTACTGATAGGAGGAAAGGTAAGATATTGAAGGTTATAGCCGCCCACGCTCTCCTAAATAATAGGAGAGTAGCTGTAGAAGATGATCTAGTTATATTAAAATACACAGTACCTAGAGCCTTAGAAGATTTTGATAAAATTCAGGTTATACTAATGGAGGAGCTTAGGACTAAGGAGAGGGTTCTAAGAGAGCTTAATGAGATCAAGGTAAATGTTAAGATAGCCGCCTCCAAGATTCAGAGTATAGGCCCATTTGATCCTAGATTAACAGACTACTATAAGAGTCTAAGGATAGCTAAGAATAAGATCTTAAGCTTAGTCAAAGACTTCGATGACGACGATGATATTAGGAAGCTAGCTAGTGAGCTAATAAATGAGATAGATGATTTACTAGACATGATAACAGCTAAGCTTAATGTTTAGAGGATGAGGTATTTGGAGAATAATAAGCTTAAAAAGAGTGTTATAGAGGGCGTAGGAGTAATAGGAGATATTAGGAGGTATAGGGGGTCTAAAATCCTAGAGTTAGCTTATAAGCTAGCTAACCGGAAGCTTCCAGATATATTTACATTAGAGCTTGCAGTCGACATATTCTATGTCTTTAATCTACCATTACCATCACTAGATGAGAGTATAGCTAAGGATATTAAGGATAGAGGGGAGTTAGAAGAGTTAACATTTAGAGTCCAGCTAGTCTCAAGCCTAATCTCAAGCTCTAACCTATGGAGAGTTAAGCCATATACTGTAGCTGATAGTGTTACTAGTATTGTAGCATCAGCATCGCTAATAGAGAGATTATCTAGAATGCTTAGCTCTAGGAGGGAGGGAGGATCTAGTGACATAGACAAGAGTAGAGAGGAGGCTAGTAGAGGAGATAAGGGATTAGAAGAGCTTGTTAATAAGGCATTAGATCAAGTTGAAAGAGATGTTAAAGTAGCTAAAGATGCTAAGAGGCTATTAACTAGTATAGCTGCAGGTAAGGGGTCTATACTTGCTTTTGACGAGTCTATTGAGGAGATTCTGAGGTTAGCTAGAGAAACTGATATATCTAAGGTTTTAGAGAAGATAGAGGGGATTAAGATCCCAGCGCCTAAGGGGAAATTTGAGAAGTTTGGTAGAGGTTGGATTGATGGTGTTGAGATTGGGAGTGACTTAGAGAGACTACACTACTCTCAACTCTCACTACCATGGATATACTTCTTAGCTCTCTTTGCAGATTCTCAGCTTTTACTCTACAATAAGGTTATTCATCAGTCTAGAGGCCCTATATATGTTCTCTTAGATAAGAGTGGTAGTATGGTTGGGTCTAAGATTGATTGGGCTAGAGCTGTTACGATAGCTTTACTTAAGAGAGCCGTATCTGAGAGTAGAGGCTTCTATGCTAGATTCTTCGACTCAATAGCATATCCTCCTGTGAGTCTTAAGCCCAGCTCTAAGGTATCAGATACTATTAGGCTATTATCATACCTAGCTAGAGTTAAAGCTGGAGGTGGTACTGATATAGCTAGGGCTATAGTATCTGCGTGTGAGGATATAGTAAGGGAGGGGGGTAAGGTTAGCGATATAATACTAATATCTGATGGAGAAGATAGGATATCTCCAGACCTACTATCTAGGATGCTAAAGAGGGCTAATGCTAAACTACATACTATAATGATCCAGGGGCATAACGTATATTTAAAGCAGATATCTACTAGATATATGACTGTTAAGAAGCTTGAGTCAAAGGAGATGCTTAAAGTCATAGACTTCATATAGCTTATATTCTATAGCTTAACTTGCTGTAACTGCTCTAATACATAGCTTCTAATCTCATCTAGGCTTGGTAGATCTCTTACTAGCTCACCATTCTCCATATACTTTACTAAGAGGGGTTTAGCCACACTGCCATCTCTACATATAACTGTCCTGTTATCATCAAATGGTCTCAGGTACTCTTCATTTACACTACATCTATAGACTTGCAGAGCTACTGGAATCTTGCCTCTCTTAGCTCTAGGCATCCACGAGCCATTACTATAGACTTCAACAATGTCTGCACTTAAGTCTACACTAGGAGCTGATGCTATAGATGTTCCTACGCCGAAAGCATCAGCAACATCCTTTAACTCATCTATGTCAAGTTCATCTAATCCACCACTAACTATTATCTTCACATGCTTATAGCCCATTCTGTCTAGTGCCCATCTAACCTCTTCAACTATATCCCTCATCCTACCCCTCCTACTCCCGGGAGTATCTAGCCTAACACCATATAGTTTATCTCCTAGGAGCTCTGCAGCCATTAGAGACTCTACTCTCTCATCAAGAAACGTATCTGCTAAGGCTATGACTGGAGTCTCTCCTCCAAAAGTCTCCTCAAAAGCCTTCCAAGCCTTCCTCTGGTCCCCGAATACTATTATGAGTGCGTGGGGCATAGTGCCTCTAGGTGTTAACTCTAGGTATTTCTTAGCTAGTAAGCCGCTGACAGCGTCAGCCCCACCTATATATGCAGCTCTATCAGCTGCAGGATATACTGCTGGGTGTAATGCTCTTAATCCAAAGAATAATACAGTTTTATCTCCAGCTCTCTTCTTAATCCTAGCTGTTTTAGTAGCTATACTACTAGAAAACCTTAAGACTCCCAGGTATGCTGTCTCGTATAGGGCCATATCACTAAATCTACCCTCAATAAGCATTAGAGGGTACTTCCTCCTAAATATAGTCCCCTCTGGGGCACTATAGATGTTTAAAGGTTTACCCTTTAGTATAGCTAGAGCCTCTTCTAGTCCAGCGAATACAGCCCACTCATAGCCTTTAGGTAGAGAGTATGAGTGGACCTGCATTCTAACACTAACATCACTATAACCATACTTATCTACTAGAATCTTAGTTCTATAGAAGTATATATCAGTAGCTTCTCCACCTAGAATCTCATCAACACTAGCTACATATAGCTTAGGCTCTCTCAAAATAAGACACCAGTGGTTTAAGAATTAAGTCTGAGCCTATAAAGTAAGTTGATAAACTGAGAAGTAACAGTGAAGCTAATACCTCGGTAATATCTCCAAAATCATTCTCCATATTAAAATCCTAGTAACCCACAGCATAAAAGATATAACTTCCCCTCAGCACTTCTCTAAGAGGTGCGGTGACTAGAGGTGTCTAAGCCTACAGAGGTAACAATAAAGATAAGGAGGAGAACACCAACAGCAACAACATTAATAAGAAAAGCTGCAGATGAGTTAAAGAAAGCAGGATATAAGAGAGTATACCTAGACCCCGTTCAGGGAGCAGTACAAGTCAAAGTAAATGTACAGTTATCAGCTGGAGCAGCACCTAGGACACTAACTCTATACGCTGTCTAAGAGTAATTACTTAATCACTCTACCTACTTTTTCTCTAATATTATTCGCGATATTAGGTTTGACAGCTTTTTTAGTGCGTTAGGTTTATAAGGGTTTTTGTAGGATTTTTGGAGGAGTACTACTCTACTAGGAGGGGAATGTTTATAAGATTTATTCTCTCATCCTATCCTAGGGATAAAAACTAGATGTGAGCCCTTGTGCCGTTAGGCTCAAATGGTACCCGGGACCCCCGCGTGGAGTGGCTTGGTAGCAGCTGCGAATAGTGGGACAAGAGGCACAACCCATCCTAGGAGTATACAGAAACCTAGGATGGGAAACGGTAATCTGTCCCTATACCATCAATACCTCTCCATATAAGCTTTATCATAGTCTCCTCATTATTCACAGTCCAGGCTACAACTTTAAGTTTAAGCTTATGAGCTAGGTAGTACAATGTCGCATTTTAGCCTAGAGCAGTCTATTATCTTACCTGGAGGCTTGAAGTATATTAGTCCAGCCTCTAGCCTTTTAGTCTTAGCCTCTAATACTGCATCTTCATAGAAGCTTATTATTGCTATTTGGCTTAGATATCTTAGCCTTAATATATTATCTATTATAGATTTAGTATCTGCTAGATTCTTGACTTCAATAAATAGAGCTATCTTATCTCTTGAAGCTTCTATTAATTCTTCAAGCGTTGGTATAGGCTCACCTCCCATAGTTAAGCCGCTTAATTTACTAATAGCGTACTCTCTAATGTCAACTTGTTCTCCACTATCAACTCAAACTATGGAATCATGAGATGCTACTGGTATATTATCAGCTGTTAGCTGTATATCAAACTCTGCTATATCAGCCTTAAACCTTATAGCCTCCTCTAGGGCTCTCAAGCTATTCTCTCTAGCGAGGCCTGCAGCCCCCTATGGTCTGCTATGCTGAAAGGCTTCCTTGAGAGACTCTATTATCAGCATTAATCATCGCCTCCACTATATCTCGTATACCTGGCTATCTCTTGTGGAGTCTTGAGGGCTATGGCTAGTGCTCCGTATAGTCCAGAGTCTTGATCGAATGTTGCTCTCCTAATTGGCGGAGGTTCTAGTAGACTATACTCTCTAATATACTTCATTATGCCTGGAGCTATTAGATCCTCATTGTAGATGTATATGCTTCCACCTATGAATATAGCTTCTGGGTCATAGACTGCTATGAGGCTCGCTAACCCGGCTGTATGTACTCTATTAAGGTAATCTACTAGGTTTAAAGCGAATACGTCGCCCTCCCTAGCTAGCCTATACAGGATCTCTGAGCTCATACCTCCACTTAATGCTATCTCCCTACCCTTAGACGTGTATGTTGACTCTAGGGCTTTCAGCTTAGCTAGCTTGCTAATATTTGATCCGCCGGCTAAAGCCTCCCAGTGCCCTAGGCCTCCGCAGCCACACTTTAAGCTACTATTTAAATCTAAAACTATGTGTCCAGCCTCATGTGAGTTACCTCTCCTACCAACTAGGAGGTGCCCGTCTACAATTGCTCCAACTCCAATACCAGTACTTATAGTAACGTAGACTATATCATTCAACCCCCTACCATTACCTAGAACATACTCGCCCCAAACAGATGCTACGCAATCGTTAGCAATATAGACTGGGACATTGAAACTTTTATATATAGGATCTCTTAGTGCAAAATCTCTAAGAGGATTATTAGGAGTGCCGGTAACCCATCCTCTAACTAAGTCTAGTGGGCCTATACTAGCTATACTAGCTACATCAAACCTATAGTCTCTAGCATATCTAATAATAGCATTAGCTACAGCGTATGGGCCTCCATTGCGGGGAGTATCAATAATGGCTCTATAAACTAGATCTAAACCGTGGAAGATGGCAATTCTAAGCTTTGAAGCTCCAACATCGACAGCTAAGACTCTTAAACTTGAATCCAAAAATTCCACCAGTATAGTTTAGGTCTTAGAAGCTATTAACCTCTGTAGATAGAGCTTCTAATAGAGCCTACTATACCAGCTATGAGGCCTACAGCTAGGGGGTAGTATACTAGTGGTAGTATGACGCCGAAGTATCCTAGAAGCTCATAGTATATATTAAAGCCAAGAGAGCTACCACCTGAGATGAGATATGATATAAGGAATCCTAGAATACCTGCCTCAAGCCCAGAGTAGAGTGAGCTTCTAAAGCCCCCAATAATAAGCCCTAGAAATGCCCCCGATAATGTGACGCTAGCAACTATACTTATAGGGGGAGGGGCTACGTATAAGACTATTAATAGTAATATGCTAGAAGTTAAGATAATAAGTCTCTGTGTAGCGAAATCTCTAAGCTTAGACAAGTATACCACCTAGTATAAGCGTATATAAGGAGATTTATATAATGCTCTATTATTTAACCTCTCAGGGGAGCATTGCTAGTTGGGGGGTGCCTCCTATATGCGTCTTAGAGCTCTAGGCTTAATCCTAGTAGCTTTAATATCTATAGTTCTCCTCATAGCTCCAATAGTTTACCCGATCCTCATAGTATTCCTTGATCCATTTCATGGAGTCGCAGGCTCTGGTCTAGTAGGGTTACCTGAGGGGTCTATAAGAGCTCCTAGAGTCCCTGGGGAGGCTGTAGTCTACTGGGACTCTGCTGGTGTTCCTCATATTATCGCATCTACTGATGAGGCTGGATTCTATGCTCTAGGCTATATATCAGCTTACCTAAGATTATTTCAGATGGATCTATTGAGGAGGCTACCTCAGGGTAGGCTAGCTGAGCTCGTCGGGAGTGCTGGGCTGGATAGTGATAAGCTTATGAGGACGCTAAACCTAGATGATGCTATTAGAGATTCATGGGCTAAGATTAAGATCCTGGAGGATCCAGACGCTGAGAGTATTGTTAAAGCTATAGAGTACTATGTTAGGGGGGTCAATGACTTCATATCTAGGGTTAGTATTAGAGATTTACCAGTAGAGTATAGGCTCCTCGGCCTTAAGCCCGAGCCTTGGAGTCCTGAAGATGTAGTTGCTATACAGAAGCTATTCACAATGATGCTAGCATGGGATACTGACGACTTAGTCTTAAATGAGCTTGTTGGGAGGTGGGGGCTAGATATTATACTAGACTTAGATATAGTTGGTAGAGTGAAGACAACACCCCAGGCATCATGCAACCACGCTATCCCATGGCCCGGCTACAATTACACTATAGCATTGCATAGTTATAATGTCATAGGATCAACGCCTAGGTTTGAGAGCTCACAGCAAACCCTAGGCTTCATTGAGAGGGCAAGTAGATGGATTAATATAGTGAGAGGTTTAGGACTATCTAATAATTGGATTATAGGGGGAGCTTATACTTTAAGCGGTAAGCCTATATTAGCTAATGACCCCCACCTAGCTCTCACAGCTCCAAGCCTATGGATGCTAATACGTATAGAGACTCCATCAGTTAAGGTAGCTGGGGTAACTGTAGCTGGAGCTCCAGTAGTAATTATTGGTAGGAATGAGAATATAGCGTGGGGCTTCACTAACGTTATGGGCGACTTCGTAGACTTCTATTACTACAAGTGGAGTGGAGACCGGTACCTCTATAGAGGTGAGTGGAGAGATGCTACCCGTAGATTTGAGCTTATTAGAGTATGGGATCCAGTAAGTAGGAAGTATAATATAGTTAACTATACTGTACTAGAGACCATTCATGGTCCAGTATTAGAGAGTGGTGGAGAAAAGTATGCTGTAGCCTTCACTGGTAGTACGCCCAGCTTAGAGCTACTATTCATATGGGGTATTAATAGGGCTCAGAGCGTAGCTGATGCTTTAAAAGCTCAGAGATACTTTACAGCACCAATACAGAATTTTGTTGTAGCAGACACTATGGGTAATATAGCGTACTCACCTACAGGAGCATATCCACAGAGATTGAATATGCCAGTATTCAAGGTGGGGGATGTTATGCTAATTAATAGAGGATTTCTCCCATACAATGGTAGTATTGGGGAGGGTGAGTGGCTAGGCGTAATAGAGTATAGTAAGCTACCAATACTATTAAACCCACCAACACCATATATTGTAACAGCAAACTCTAAGCCATGGGATGGAGACTGTGGACTACACATAGGATGGAATTGGGCTGATAGGTTTAGGCAAGATAGGATAATACAGCTTCTAGACGAAGCTTTAAGAATTAAGGGTAAGGTGAGTATAGAAGATGTTATGAGGATACAGACAGATGCAAGCACAGATCTCAGTCTAAGAGTATACCTAAACCTCCTACTATCCCTAGTAGGTGAACCTAGAGGCTTAGAAGGAGAAATAGTTAATAACTTAAGAATATGGCTTAGGGAAGAGGCTAGTACAAGCATAGATAGATGGGAGCCTAGCATAGTATTGACATGGATATGGCTATTCCATAGGAGCCTATGGAGTAAGGTATATGGGGGAGAGTCTAATGTAGGGTTCTTTAGGTTAGAACATGCTGAGAGACTATTAGAGCTCTATATTAAGGGAGACAGTAGAGCCTACAAGTACCTCGCTAGAGGTGAAGCCGAGAACATAGCATTAAATACTCTAAGAGAAGCATTAAGTATACTAAGAGAATACTATAAGACAGGAGACTACAAGAAGTGGATCTACGGAAAAATACACTACTTCAACCCACAACACCCCATAGTGAAAGGACTCAGTTACACTAATATCGAGGCGCCCGGAGGACCCTATAGTGTAAACCCAGCAATGCCAGCAATAATAGATGAAGTTATAGGAGCGCCCGTGAGGAGTGGAGCAAGTGTAAGACTAGTAGCAGACCTATCAGTAAAAGAGATAAATGTAGCACTACCAGGAGGAAATAGTGGGAACCCACATAGCAAATACTACCAAAACCACTACCAAGAATACTGGGCTAAAAACACATACTATAAGATAGTAATAGGGCAGGAAGTAAAAATATACGTGAGCAAACTAGTAATAAAAGGAGAATAGAACAATATTAAAGACCCTAATTAAAACCACCATAAACAACCTTGAATTTAACCTTAAACCAATAAGACAACAACTAAATAAAAGGTAAGGTGATAAGAAGTGAAGAAAGCAATAAGCCCAGTAGTAGCAACAGTTATACTAATAGCAGTAACAATAGTAATAGGAGTAGCAGTAGCAGGATGGCTAATGGGAATATGGGGAGGACTAGGAGGAACAGAGGCACTAAAAATATACCCAAACGCAACACTTGAGGGTACGAATCTTAAGTTTACAGTTAAGAATGAAGGATCAAGAGATGCTAAATTAATAAGTGTGAGAGTCGAGGGTTTAGGTGATTGTTCAGGATTACAACCTGTAGTTGTTAAAGTTGGTGCTATAACGACCATCACCTGTAATATCAATAATGAAGCGACTCCTGGTGCAGTTTATACTGTTAGAGTATATACTGAGGCTGGCAACGTTTATCCATTCCAGGTTGCAGCTCAAGGGGCTACATCTCAAGCGACTGCATCTTAAGGGGTTACTTCATTTGTGATAGCTGTTTTATTCCCATTTTCTTTTTTGTTTTTTATCTATTATTATTGATGTTGTGATTGTTGCTATTGTTATTGCTAGTGTTATTATTGTTGCTTTCTCTGTGTTTGCTAGTGATGCTATTCCAGTTATTACTGCTCCTATACCTATAGTTGTTGTTATTATTGCTATTGCTGTGTATACTGCTCTTGGCCTATTCTCTAGTATGTAGTCTATTGTTGATATTTGTCCGTATGCTATTGTTACTCCTATTAGTGCTAGTGCTATTAGTGTGTTATTTGTGAGTAGTAGTATTGCTATTGTTGTTATTGCTAGTATTTGTGTTATTCTTGGCTTACTCTCCTTGTATGCTATTATTGCCCCTATTGCTACTCCTATATTGTATGATACTATACTGTATATGCTATATTCTATTATTGCTTTTGATAGTATTAATATTTTTAGTGCTCCTAGCCCTCCTAGGATTAGAGCTATCTTAGTTACTTCAATGTGCCAGTTTTTGTAGGCTGTGATTGCTCCTCTGAAGGCTAGTATATCTGATAGTATCTCTAGGCTTTTCAGTGTTAGTGATGGTATTAGTGGTCTTACAGAGGTAATGTACCCGTATGCTAGTAGTAGTGATCCAATTATGATTACTGGTGGAGCTATATCTGCTTTTAGCTGTGCCCAGGATACTAGTGTTAGTGAGGCTATAACTGCTGATGCCATAGGTAGTATTGCTAGAGCCTTACGCCAATCTTCATAGCTTAAGTCATTAATTATAAACATGAATATTGATGCTGAGGCTAAGCCATATGAAGCTGATAGGATTAGATAGGATATTGTGAGTGAATAGTGGCCCTCAGCTAGGTATTTTGGTGTGAGTGCTAGTAGCAATAGTATTGATGCTATTATTAAGCTATTCTTTCTAACCTCAAACCTATACATGAGCCTTAGGAGGGGGAGCTTAGATATGTATGCTATAGTGATACCAATAAAGCCTAGGAGGCTAGCGTAGACTCCACTAGATAAGCCTAAAGCTATCTTAGAGGCTAGCAGGGCCTCATAGTAGGCCCATACTGCTGTTATCATTGCTAGCCCAAGCACTAGTATAAGGTTGAGTATAGGGACCCCGGAGGAATTATAAGCCGGCATATGTTTTAAGAGTGTATAGGGTGTATTACATTTTAAGTATACTCATATATCGTGTAGAGCCATATACTTAACTCTACAGTTCTCTATACTATTTAATTTTGAGTAGAGCTCAGCTATCTTATCACTAGGGCCTGAGGCTATTATTACTTGGGTACACTTATTCCCCCTATGGTTGTGTATTTGTGTTACATCGATATCTCTCACATCTCTAAGTATATCCTGAATATTCTCCTCCTCTGAGCATACTATTGCTAGTAGAGCTAGGCACTCATGACTTACTAGGTGGTGAGAGTACTCTACTATAAGGTTTCCTATAGCTCTCTCAACTATACTACTCCTATCAACACCTAGTACGCTACAGAGATTGTCTAGGCTTTCAGCTAAGCTATCACTAATACTTACACCAAACTTCCTCTTAGGCACTCCTAGCCACCCATACGAGAGCATATATAGCTACCAGGATTAGGCCTAAAGCTCCAGATGGTGGTATGTCTAGGAGTATTCCAGCGTATAGGCCTAGAGCTGATGCTATTAGGGATACGCCTATTGAAGCCATTAGCGCCTCATAAGAGCTCCTAGATAGTAGGAGGCTCACAGCTCCAGGTACTAGTATTAGGATACTTGATACTAGGAAGCCTACTATCTTAAGCATAATAGCTACCGTTACACCTATTAGAGTATAGAGTGTGTAATCATAGTATACTACTCTTAAACCATCAACTATAGCTCCCTCCCTATCAACACTTATATAGAACATCTCCCTCACTACCATTAATGATGCTAGTAATATCATAGAGCCTACTACTAGAGCTATTAAACCCTCACTAATACTAGTCAATAGAGGGTCTCCAAGTATTATTGATGATATCCTCCCAGCACCTACAATCCTCTGAGCATAATATAGTGCTATGATTGTAGCCGACGCGGTAAAAGATACAGACAGTGACGCTATAATATCACTACTCAAACCGCGGCTAATAGCGTAGCCTGAAGCCCATAGTAGTATCATAACTATTATTGCTGATAAAAGCCACTCATTAACCTGGAGGTGCCGTGTTACAATGATAGCTATTGGAGCAGCAAATATAGCCATATGTGGGACTACATGGGCCATAAAGTATAGTCTCCTAGCAGATACGAGTACACTTATAGAGCCAAATGCTAGTGAAGCCCCTATAAGTGAGGCTACAACACCATAGCCTATAAACCAGTAAATATGTGGGGCTAAAGCTAAGAGTATAGTAGATGATAATATTAGGGTTACTATTAGAGGATTAATGGCCATGATCTGACACCCACTCAGGGTATAAAACCCTTGGACTATATAGTCTAAGTGTCTCTAGGGGATCACCCATAGCTATTACACGCTTATTCAGTAGTATGACTACGTTAGTGTAGTCTATGAGGGGGTTAGGGTCATGGCTTGTAACTATTACTAACTTACTCTTAGCAATAGATCCTAATAGTCTAGCTAGAGATACCCTACCATCAGGATCTACAGAGGCGAGTGGCTCATCAAGTAATACTATCGCAGGATCACTAATCAAAGCTTTAGCAACTAGCACCCTCTGGAATAAGCCTCCGCTAAGATCTCTCAACCTCTTACCCCACTCCTCCCTAGATAGACCTACATTCTCTAAGCATCTAACCACACTACTCTTAACACTAGATGTAAATAGCCTAGGCCACCTTAGCTTCTTAATAGTAGCAGCTGTCTCTATAAACTCCCATACAGTTAATGGAGAGTCTCTAGGTGGCTGATTAGTCTGGGGAACATATGATAAGTACCTATCATTAAGCTTATTAAACATAGCCAAGTCTAAACCATTAATATACACCCTACCAGAGCTAGGCTTAACTAACCCAGTAATAACCTTTAATAGAGTAGACTTACCAGCACCATTAGGTCCTAGAATCTGAATTAAACCAGGACCTCTAACCTCGAAGCTCACCCCATCTAGAGCTATAACATCACCAAACCTAACGTGCACATCTTCAAATCTAATAGATATGTGGTTATTTAAATTGTGCACAGTTATACAACCCCAATAACATCTGATATAGGATTCTAAGCTTAATATAGATTAACTGTTAATTTAGATATTTAAGTGCACGAATAATATGGTTTATAATTGAGGTGGTGCACATGAATAGGAATTTATTACTTGGAGCCTTAGTAGTAGTACTAGTAGCTCTACTAGGATTAATCATAGTACTATATAGAGGTGTATACACGCCTAGTGAGGGTTTAACAATCGTACTACTATTCCCGGGTATACAGAAGGAGGTTAGCCGGCTACTATCTAGCGATGACAAACTCTATGTTATTGGCGGTGCGGGCGTTGACCCGCATGAGCTACAATTATCACCATCCGATATTGAGATGATTAGAAGAGCTAACATAGTACTGTCTATGGGGCATACTCATGTTGATGAACAGGTTGAGAGCATGATTAAGAGGGGTGAGGTTAAAGCTAGATTCATTAATGTCCTAGAGATTAAGGGTTTAATACTGCCAAGGCTCCCTGATGGTAAAATAAATATTCATGAACCATACTATGATCCTAGGAATCTCATATTGATATTAGAAGTATTAGTTGATGAGATGAGTAGGCTTAGACCAGAGAAGAGAGATTACTATTATAGTAGACTGAGTGAGGTTAGGAGTGAAGTTGAAGAATTAATTAGCCGCTATTCCGGGATACTAAAGGGCTATAATGCTGTCTTAACAACAGCTGAGTTACAGCCTGCAGTAGCTTGGCTCGGCCTAAACGTAGTTTCATACATAGTCTGGGATACCCATGAGACTCCTAAAGCTAGTGCTATAGAAGAAGCTATAAGAGCATTAGATGATAGCAATGTTATAGCTGTAGTTGCAATTATTGACCATGAGCATGACCACATCCATAATCACGAGCATGACCATGGATCACATAGATTCATGACTATTTTGGATAAGATGATTGCTGAAGAGGCTAACGCTAGAGGTAGAATCGTAATAGGTGTGCCTCCTGGATGGGCTGGGGAGAGTATATTAGAGAGTATTAGGCATGTAATACTACACGCTACTATGCATCATAAATGACTAGTGTGTAAACTTTTAAAAATTCTTTTTTATATATAGATTGGTGCTTACATCTTGGTATTCCCATTTAAGAGTGTAGAGGATTTCAGGATTGAGATTACAGAGGAGCATGAGCTTTTTAGGAAGAGTGTTAGAGAATTCGTAGAGTCTAGAGTTATGCCTAGATGGAGGGAGATTGAGGAGAGTAATAAGATCCCAGAAGATATCTATGATGAGATGGTTAAGTTAGGGTTTACAGGTGTCGGTATCCCTGAAGAATACGGTGGGCAAGGTGGCGGGATGCTAATGGCCGTTATATTGACTGAAGAGCTTTCTAGAGCGAGTACTGCTCTAAGCGCTGCTATAGGTGTTAGAGACTTATTTGTAGCACCCGTTCTCAGGTATGGTAGTGAGTATCTTAGGAAGAAGTATGTACCACCAGTAGCTAGAGGAGAGGCTAGAGCAGCTCACGCTAATACAGAGCCTGGTGCTGGTAGCGATGTAGCTGGGATTCAGACTACAGCCAGGAGAGTTAATAACCATTATGTTATAAGTGGTAGGAAGATTTTCATTACTGGAGCAGCAGAGGCTGACTACCTACTAGTATCTGCTAGGACAGATGCTCCGAGGGCTGATAAGAGATGGTGGGGTATAACAACATTTGTTATTGAGAGAGAGTGGCCTGGAGTAAGGATTGGGCAACAGTTTAGAGTATTAGGGCTTAGGGGAGAGCAGCCATACGAGGTTATACTGGATGAGGTTAAAGTGCCAGAAGAGAATATTGTTGGAAATGTTAATGAGGGATTCAAGGTATTAATGGATACATATGATCATACTAGGATTGGAGTTGCAGCTCAAGGAGTAGGGATAGCCCAAGCAGCATTCGAGAAAACACTAAACTATGCGCTACAGAGAGAGACATTCGGGCAGCCATTAATAGCACATGGTATAATAACTGAGAGGATAGCAGACATGTATATGAGGCTACAAGCAGCAAGACTACTTACATACTGGGCTGCAGCACTAGCAGATAAGGGGAGGCCAGAGTTTGTAATAGCGGCTAGCCTAGCTAAAGCATACGCAACAGAGGCTGCAGAATGGATAGCTAGACAAGCAATACAAATACATGGAGGATATGGTGTAGACTTTGAGACTGGAGTAGAGAGGTATCTTAGAGATGCTATAATAACAACTATATATGAGGGGACTAATGAAATCCAGAGATTAGTAATAGTTAGGCAGCTACTAAGGCAAGCATTTGGGTTAAAGATATAGTATATACTCCCGCGTATATACTCTCATTTTCTTTTTATAGTCCTGGTATGCTACTTACTGTAAATGCTATTACTAATAGTGCTATTATTGTTAGTATTATAGAGTGCTGGAATCCTGCTACTATACTCCCTCTACTAAGCTTCCCAGCCATTATACCCATTAGCCACGAGTTAAATAGCGCTCCTAGACTTACTATTAATGTTATTCTTCCTAAATCTTCAAGTAGTGTTGATTGTTGAGGGTTTAGTGTTAGTGTTTGAGCTGTATATGATAGTATCATCATGCTAGAGCCTGCCACCATGACTGCACCTATGTAGGGCATGATCACATATATCTTTAGCCTCCTTGATAGCTCGCTCTCGAAGTCTGCTAGGCTCCTAGTGTATCTAGCTAGGCTATCAATCGTCTCTATACTCCCACCGCCTAATATTATAGCGTCTGTTAAGAACCTTAGTGTTGATATTAGCATCCAGTTATAGTAGCCTCTTAGAGCTGATGCTACAGCTCTCTCCATATCAAAGCCTAGTGATAGTGAGGCAGCTATCTTCCTAATTATTGGGTTTAACGGTCCATAATCTCTATTAGATAATACGACTATACTCTTCTCAGGGCTTAAACCCATTTTCCTAATCTCAACAAGGTCTCTAAGAAAGCTAGCTAGCGAATCCCCCATTCCCTTAAGTTTCCTAGACTCTATAATCCACAGGTATGAGCTAGGTATACTTAGAGCTACTAGGGCTCCAGCTAAGGTTACATTTGATGCTATTATAGTATCCCTATCTAGGGCTCCAGCTAACAGCTTATAGGATCCTGTAAGATATGCTAGTATGAGTACTGTTACTATAGCTGATGGAACTCCATAGACTAGTATGGCCTCGTAGAGTTTAGGAATCCTAACAGGGTTACGTGGCTGGGTTTTATCAACTAAGTATATTAGTAGTAGTGTTATTAGAGGCATGAATATGAAGCTAAAGAGTACTAGCTGAGTAGGCCCCCCGAAGCCTGTGCCAGGGAATAGGGAGCTTATAGTGAAGAATATGTATAGTGATACAGACATTATAACTGATATTATAATATATAACTCTGTGTATAGAGCAATCCTTTCAGCCATAAGTTTCAGCTCTTCAATCTTAGACTTAAAGATATCACTAGTCTTCATCTCAAGGTACCCAATAATACTACCCCCAATTTTAGTTGTAGCTGAGAATCCTAGCATAAAGTCTCTATACACTGGGCTTGGGTGGTTTGAAGAATTAAATTCTATTGCATCTAGTGGATCCTTACCGAGTATCCTAATAGACTTTAGTATCCTTAGAGCCTCATCCCTAATACCTCTAAATACCTGTAACCTAGCAACCCTATCTAGAGTAGAGACTACATCTAGACCGGCTATAGCCATAGCTGTTAAGTATGCAGCAAATAGTGAAATCTCACTCTCAACCCAGCTCCTCCTCTCACCAGCCTTATAGGACGGGTATGATAGGCCTATAGCGTAGACTAGGATTGGTATAGATAGTAGAACCATAGATAAAGCTATCTTAACAGTTAGACTTAAGCCTGTTAAGAGGATGGTGAAAATCGAGTATAGAGATATTAATAAAGCTATTACAGTATATAGGATTAGCCTAGCAGCATATAGTGGAGGATAAATGTCTAGACCTGCTCTTCTAATAGCTTGCTCTAATTCAAAAGTTTTAGCTATGTATACAGCTAATTCTCCAAAATATTTTATAGCTAAGTAATCGAATACCTCTATAATGCTAATAGATCTCTTACTACTCAAATTTCAGGACCTCCAAGAGAACTTAGTACTCTATCTGGGTTGATGTAGTACATATATACTACCTCTGCAACTCTCCTATAATCTCTCTCTCCCCTCAATGCTAGTTGCTCTAGCACATAAGCTCTTCTCTTAACCTCATCTATTGCATCATTCAAGCTTAACCCGGTTTGCTGGGCTATATCTCTTAGTAAGTTGCTATTACTAAGATTTACTCTATGAGAATCTATTGGTGGATCCCATACTGCTATATTCTCGTAATCATTAGGCCCCCTAATCTCCCATATATTGGATACTCTCCTATAAACACTTAGCTTCCCCTCTCTAGCTAGAACAATCCTCTTAACTAATAGAGCCCACTTCATTAGGGGGATGTAATTTTGTGGAATATTCATTGGGGGGCTTGTTAGTCTTCTAACTAGTGCATAGATACTCTCAGCGTGAGCTGTTGTTAGCCCGCCGTGACCTGTAGCTATAGCTTGGAATAGTACATATGCTTCTTCTCCTCTAATCTCTCCAACAATTATGACGTCAGGCCTGTATCTTAAGCTTACTTTTACTAAGTCATATAATGTGACTTCTCCAATTTTACTCCCTGTTAGTGAGTAGCTTGGTCTAGATACTAGTTGTACCCAGTTCTCTAATGTTAATCTGAGCTCTGGGGTATCCTCTATGGTTACAACTTTAATATTGGGTCTTAATAGTGTAGCTATAGCGTTAAGCATTGTAGTCTTACCAGAGCCTGTTACACCCATAATTATGCCGGGCATCTTATACTCTACTAGTAGCCACAGGTAGCCTGCTATAAGACTATTAATACTCCTCTGTATAATTAAGTCAACTATGCTTAAAGGCTTCTCCCTAAACTTCCTAATTGTGAATGATGATCCGCCAACGCTAATCTCTCTCTTAAAAGTTGCAGCTAGCCTATGACCCCCAGGGAGTATAGCGTCAACTATTGGGAAGGCTACACTAATATGTTTGCCAGCTATATGTGCAAGCTTTAATACTATAGAGTCTAACTCCTCATCACTATTAAATCTTATATTCGTAGGCATACTCTCATACATCTGATGCCATATGTAGACTGGTTTACCTACACCATCACAGCTAATATCCTCAATATATGGGTCTCTCATTAGAGGCTCTAGTGGACCGTAGCCTACAGTATCTCTAAGTAGATAGTATAGTATCTTATGCCAGTCTACACCTCTAGTTACGGCTCCAAGCTTAATGCTATAAACTCTAACAATCCTCCTAACCTGATCTATGAAATATTCTCTTATTAGATCATATGATATACTCGAGTCCTTACCGCCCTTATATGGCTTAATCTCCCACTCTATAATCTTCATGATTCTACCATATATGCTCTTCTCGAGGTCACTCATTGGAGCCTCACTAACATAGTATACTCTCTCCCCAGTAGACTTAGACTCAAGGATTAGAGCCCAAGCCCATGGATCTATAAGCTTATACCTATTAATCTCAATATATTCACTATTAGTCATCTCAGGCTCATAGGAGGACTTCACTGAGCTATCCTCTATAGCAGAAGTAGTATATGTTTGAGTATTCTCTGTTTTAATAGTCTTACTGCGAAATAATGTGTTTAATATGTTTATAATCTTCAAACTTAAACCCAGTGATTTAATAGTACCTAGTAGGTGTAAATTTGAATTAACTTAAACTACATTAATCATTAATTGACTTTTAAAACAATAGATTTGAGAACTATAATCTAGGTGACTTAAAGTACCAGTTATGAGACGATGCGTTATTCTAGGACTACTAGTAATTATAATACTCCAGTTCCTAATACTCCCATCCTCAAGTAACATATTTCCCATGAATATGAAATTAACGGGTGGCTCGACTAATGTCTACGGCCTAAACTACATAGAGCTACCTGGTAACCTAAAGTATTACAGTCTCATCTCAACTAGAGACTATGCTATAATAGCTGGAGAAGGATATATTGCTAAAGTAAACATTAATACAGAGAGTATTGAGAGAGCCTTAGGTGTTATTGGGAATGTAACATCACTATCAGTAGACTCTAATCCACCAGAATGGGTTACTGTAGGTACCAGCCTAGGTGAAGTAATAGTAGCTAGTTTTAAAGACTTAACACCTAAAACGAGCTTCTATGTCGCCTCAAGAGGCTCTGTTAAGAGCGCATATCTAGCTAGAGTTGGTGGAGAGGAGAGGCTAATAGTCTTAGATAATATGGGGTTCCTCTATGTTATGAAGTTTATTAGAGGAGTTTTAAGTAGTGGCGGGTGGTTTGAGGTAGGGCCCGTAAGGCATAGAGGTGCCTTAATAGGATTATATGATGTGAATATTCTGAGAGTATACCCTACAATATACTTTAAAGACTGGGTAGCATACTTTAATAGTGGAGAGAAGATTATAGCATTTACTAACGTAATACTCCCAGCTACCCCTATAGTGAATAGTTTCCTAGGCGGTCTAAGAGTTCAAGTATACTATAATATTAGTGGCTTACTAGAACCGTCATATACAGGATTATATAGGGTTAATGAGAATATTACTATTGAGAGGAGGCTATACTATGGAGTAGTCTACGAGTCTATACTGTTACCATTAAGTTTAGGGCGAGATATTAACGTCTATGAGGCTAGCAACTATACTATAACTATACTAGGTCTCCCTCCACAAAAATACACTATACTATCATTATATGAGGTTAGAGTTGTAGATACTGTTAAGAGAATAATTATTAAGAGCTCATACTATGCTGGGTATAAGAGTTTTGAGGTGAAGCCTGGATTAGTAACTGATATGGGTAGCTTAGAATTGAATTATTGTGGATCCACATTATCCAGTTGCCTAGAAGGTACTATAGTTAACGGTATACCCTTCAATAAACTAGATAATCCAGCCTATGCTCAAGTATTACTACTAATAGATACTAGCAGGCTCCCAGAGATCTACGAGTATGGCGTTGATATTAAGACAATTATAGCGCCTATATCGAGAGAGATGGCTGATAGGGGGATATTAAATCTAGCTAATCACCAGGTAGCTATGCTATTAAGGCCTAAGCTGGGGATCCCAACAGGGTGGGCTGATAAGGGTATTGAGTCAATACTAGCTATAGGTATTGGAGAGTGGCTCCTAATATACTATCTTGGCGAGGGTTTAAGCCTAGTAGACGTAGGCTATACTCAGCCTCAAATAATATATCTCGGTAGTAGGATTACGGCTCTAGAAGTATCCCCAGACTCTAAGAGGATCTATGTCGGGGTATCTAATGGAACAATATATAAGTTATCGTGGCTCATGGATTTACCGCTAATACCTCCCCATATACCCAATAAGGCTAGATATTATATGAGTTTATCTCTAGTAGTAGACTCTACTCCCATAGCCTCTATAGTAGAGATATATGGTGGAAAGCTTACTCTAGCCACCTCAATGTCTGGTAGGATACAGTTAATTAATTTAGAAGAAAGTATTTGGCACCCGCTGTGGAGGAGTGCTCCCGGCTTCCTAGGCTTAGACACTAGGCTAGGTAGTATTATAGCTGGTTCTAGGTATTCTGATGAGGTGATACTATACTCTCCAGGCTCAAATAAAATATATCTATTCAACCAGCCTCTCAAAGCTCTAAACCCTGTATTTATTAGGGTCCTAATGATAGATTACACATTAGAAGGATCATGGCTCCTAATAGATCCAATAGGGGACATAAGTGTTAAAATTAAGGAGAATAATGCAATAGTAGCGGAGACTAGAGTCTCCAATAGCACTGCTACACTCTATTTACCCCAGGGTCTCTTCAACTTAACTATTAACTTTGAAGGGAGAGAGTCTAAAAGTATACTGTTCCCCGTTACTATTGGATTTAACGAGGCTCTCCTAGTCTTAATTCCTCAACCTGGGTCACTACTAGTTGAGCTTATTAGAGAATTAAATGAGCTCAATACTATAGCTAGATTATATACGCCTAGGGTTAATGTTGAGTTTAAGATTAGAGATGTTGATGGAAACCCTATATTATCTCCTGTGAGGATAACTCTTATAAGTGAGCATGCCACTTATAGATCTACATCTAGTAATGGGTTAGTATTATTCTCTGATGTTCCACTAGGCATATATAAGCTTGAAGCACTACCGCTTGATAGATCCTATGAATCTCTAAGTATCAACGTTAAGGTTACAATGAGGGGCGTAGAGCCTAGTATATTAATCTTAAAGCCTAGGAGTATTAATGTGACAATCAAGCTTATAGATGGAACCTTTAACACACTAGTCCAGGAGCCATTTAAGCTTAAGATTGAGAGGCTAGAGCCTGGGTCGCACATGCTAGATTACCCTAGAGAGTTTACCGTAACAAAGGGATCATACAAGACTAGCCTACCACCTGGAACATATAAGGTAATATTGACTCTTGCAGGGAGAGATATATATGAGGTCCCCAGAGACTTAAAGTTTATAGTAGAGGCTAGCGGAGAAGTAATTATAAAACTCAAACCCAAGGTATACAATGTAGTATTAGAAGTTAGAGATACATGGAGCAAACCAGTAGTAGACGCTATAATAAAAGTAATTAGAGTAGAAGGAGGGCTAGAATATGAGACCACCACAAGCGAGAATGGACTAACCTCACTAAGCCTACCACACGGAACATATGATATTACAATTGAGAAGAGATGGTATAAGAAGACATATAAGTCAATAACTGTGCCTGAAACATTAGAAGATAAGATAGTAGTAGAGCCAACACTACCACTACTAACACTAAAATACTCACCATACCTCCTAGTAGCAGGCGGAGCACTAGTAGCAATAATAGCCCTAATAAGAATAAAGAGAATAGTAGAAGAGAAATTAAGAGAAGAATACTTCTAAAAATACACACTACCTAAACACATACTCAACTAGCATATAGGTAGGAATTAATATTATATAAGATTCAACCATCAAAGTATGACATAAGGGGTTAAATTGAGCCTAGGCAGAGAGAAGTTAGAGAAACAGGTTGAAGAGCTAAGGAGGAGAGCGAGAGAACACTACGAGCATAGACTTGAAGAACTTAAAATTAAGTATCAATCGTTGGCTAAGCAGTTAGAGGAGAGATATAATGATATTATTAGGAGATTTGTAGATAAGCTTAAGGCATAATCAGTGTTAACCCCTAAATCACATATATTAGTATTTTTAGTCTAAATAGAATCTATTTTTAAGTTGAACTATATTCGATAAGTATATGGGGTAATTCTTGGTTCTCATTGTTTTTAATGATGTTTGGAAGGAGTATGTTATGGGTAGGGTTAGAGTTTGGGCTCTCAGGGGTGTTAGCTTTAGTGTTAAGAAAGGGGAGTTTATAGCTATTATTGGACCTAGCGGCTCTGGTAAGAGTACTTTGATATACTTACTCTCAGGTATTGATAGGCCTAGTAGGGGTAGTATTATTATTGATGGCTTAGAGATCTCTAAGCTAGGGGATAGTGAGAGGGCTAGGTGGAGGAGGAATAATGTTGGGATTATTTTCCAGTTCTTCCACCTTATACCAACTCTTACTGCTTTAGAGAATGTTATATTGTCGATGGAGCTTGCTAATGTTAAGGTTAAGGATAAGGTTGGGAGGGCTATGGAGTTGTTAGAGTTTGTTGGCTTAAGAGATAAAGCAGATAAGTTCCCGTGGGAGCTTAGTGGTGGAGAGCAGCAGAGAGTTGCCATAGCTAGAGCATTAGCTAATGATCCGCCAATAATACTAGCTGATGAGCCAACAGCATTCCTAGATAGAGCTAATAAGATTAAGATTGTTGAGCTCCTAAGAGAAGCTAATGCTCTAGGTAAGACAGTCATATATACTACTCATGATCAGGAGCTAGCAGGCTATGCTTATAGGAGGATTAGACTGTTAGATGGAGTACTAGTAGGTGACTTAAATGAGTAGGGTTATATTGAGGTCTGCACTTAGAATTATTACAGGTAAGAGGCTTGAGACTATATCTGTAGCTCTTCTAGTCTTTATATCAATTCTAAGCATATCATCTATAGCTATAATGAAGGAGAATATGAAGAATCAAGTATATGAGCTGTTTGGGTCTGCTACTGGAGATCTTCTAGTTCTCGGCTTATTTAATGATACTCATTTAGAGCTAGTTAAGAGGGTAGATGGCGTCTTAGATGTAGCACCATATAGGGTTCTGGCTGGTGTAGCTTTAGTTGGAGGAGAGAGGATACAGGTATCTATAGTAGGTCATGAGACTATAGCTAGTATCTTTAGAGTAGTTGTTATTAAGGAGGGGAGACTACCAGGTAATGCTAATGAGGCTACTCTATACTCATCTATCCGAGGCCCTATAGCTAAGAAGGTTAATGCTAGCCTAGGTGATGGCATTGAGGTTGTAGCTTTCAATGTATCAGAGCGTAAGCTAGCTAGGCTTAACGCTACTCTAGTAGGCTTAGCTGAAGGCTTTAACCATATTGGTAGGACTCCATACGTGCTGATTATGAATGAGAACCTAGTTAGAGGTATGAGTGGAGAAAGCCACCTAGCCTTACGGATACTCATTAGAGGTGATGTTAAGACTGTATCTGAGAATGTTCTAAAAACTCTAAGAGATAATGGTGTCTCAATATCATGGTATTTCATAAATATTAGGGAGGAGAACCCAGTTAATGTCCTGATAGAGGGTTTAATGGGTATATTCACGTTGCCGCTCATAGCGCTACTCCTAATAGCTCCTGCGATGTCTGCATCTATAGGGTTAGCAAGTGTAGCTAGAGATTATAAGCTAGTTGCTGTAATGAAGTCTATAGGCTTTAGTTCAATGGATTTATTCATATACTACTCTCTACCATGGATTATTAGGGGTCTCTTAGGGGCTATACCTGCTCTAATTGTTTCACCCTATGTTGCTAAATGGCTATATGTGTACTTCATGGGCGGTGCCTATATTGCTGAGCTACTCTACGAGGCTGTAGGCTTTAAGCTTATGTATGATGTAGCATTCAGGTACACTATTATAGCTCTAGCTCTCCTAGCATTAGGCTCTCTAGTGCCTCTAGTATTAGCTTATAGGATTGATATAGTTAAGTCTATAAGCTTTATAGGCCTATATGCTGGTGAAACCTTGAGAATACTATCTGGATTTCATAGATTCCTATGGTTTAAGCTATGGCTTAGGAATCTTACTTCTGGGAGGTGGAAGCTTATAACAACTGTTATATTATTAGCCATCTTATGGGGGCTTCAAGTCTCTAGTAGTAGCCTCGGTAGCGGTGCTTTAAAATACTCAGGCTTAGCCCAGGACAGAGAGTATAACCCGGTAGACATTATAGGCTTCGTGTACGCAGCTGATCCAAGCATAGATCTTCTAGGCTACATCTCGAGGATTATGGGGGAGGTTGACTCTGTAAGCGGATACCATGTGACACTCCAGTATACCCTAGGGGTTGGAGTTGAGGGGTTATCATTCGTATTCCTTAGAGCTACCATAGCTGGAGACCCAAGTATAGAGTATCCACTAGAGGCTGGTAGATATCCTGAGAGGGAAGGCGAAGTAGTTATATCTAGGAGTTTAGCAATGCTTAAAGGCTATAGAAACGGAGATAAGTTAAGACTAGTAGACGGCTTAGGGAGAATCTGGGAGTTCAAGATTACCGGCATATCTAGGGCTCTACAAGATAGAGGCTCATACCTACTCTTAACAGAGAGTGATATAGTGAAGATCTCTGGGCTAAGAGCTGAGGAGTTTAGAGGCTTAGGATTAGCTATTAGGCTAAAGGATGGGTTAAGCATTGAGTATGAAGCTGAGAAGCTGAGGGGAATACTCGAATCAGTAGAGTCTATAAACGTTGAATACTACACTAGACATGAAGTCTCTAGAGAATATAGTACAGCATCACGTATGATCCAAGGAGTAACAGGGATAATATCTATTATAGCTTTAATATCTGTAGCTGTAGCACTAAGCTCTATAAATATAGTTGAGAGTCAAGCAAAGATGAGAGAGATTGCAGTACTTAAAGCATTAGGGGTCCCGCCAAGTAGTAGAGCATTAGAAACTCTAACTCAAACAATAGCAATAATAATATTATCGACACCAATAGCATATGCTACAAGCTACATAACAGCTAAGCTACTAGCAAGAGAGACAGCAACATTCTTTGGATACATAGAGCCTGAAGTAACACTAAATAGTCTAATCACAAGCAACACGCTAACAATACTAATAGTAGTAACAGTAATAATAACTATTACAGTATTAATCACAACATCTAGACTTAACACTGTAAGAGCTCTGGCAGACCTATAAAGATACCCCATATTAAGCCGTAGAGAGCATCTAGCCTCCAAGTAGCCTTGGTAATAGTAAGGTTAATATTACAGCTAGGATCATAATCACTAATCCTATAATGGCAGCTATTAAGGCTACTGTCGCCGATGTACCAAAGATTATTGGTATAGGCCCTATGACTACTAAGCCTCCACTCTCAACTTTAGCACCCTCCCCAACCCCCTTACCTAGAATCATACCCAAAATACCAGCGAATACTAGTATAATGCCGAGGAATACTAGTATAATACCTAAGATTGATAAATGACTCCATTCGACCACCAATTAATCCCCCAGGTATAATAGACTCTAAGGGTTTTAACCTTAAAATGGAAAATAACGGCGTGCGGACTCCGAGGACCTAGAGGCTAGAAAGTAGAGCCTACTCGGGGAGAGCTCAACCCGCGCCCCCGCGAACGCCCACATCCGAGGCTAGGTTGCTCCCTTCCGGGCCTGGCCAGGTTTCCTCGGCTAAGACGGTAGAGTCTCGCTCTCCAGCGGGATCCCCGTCTCTGTGAGCCCCGCGGGACGAGTATCATTGCTCTTTAACCCCCCGGTGGCTCTACTCTCTGCCCTCTAGGTTCTCGGATTACTGGCCCCCGCGTGGCGCCTTCGGGCTAGCCCGTTACGGGCTAGGGGGATTGGCGAGTCCCCGGCCCTACCCGCACGCCATATTCATATATTGTGAGGCTAGGGTTATTAATTTTCTAGCTATACAGTGTCTGTAGCGATTATTTAATGGTTTTAGTTTATTTTATTATTTCTCTATTATTCTGGTGTTGATATTAGTATTATGGCTACTACTACGAATATTATTCCCGCTATTTTCTTAGCTGTTATGCTCTCTCCTAGTATTAGGATTGAGAGAATTACTGCTATTATTGGATATAGGCTTGTTAATGGTATTATTAGACTTGCTTCTCCGAATCTTAGAGCTAGTATGAATAGTAGTCCTCCAAGAGCTCCGAATAAGCCGCCAATATAGGCTATTAATGTATACCTGTTAAGCTCTAAACCCTGCATTTTACCATTTAAAGCTAGTATAGTAATGGCTATAAAGTGCATAGTAAGTAGTCCAGCTACAGAAGCGACATATACATGGAACCATGAGGTTTGGAGCTCAGCATATTTAAGCATAAAGCCCCATAAGCCCCACGCGATTAATACTATAAGAGATAGTAGGATCCATACCTCCACTAGAGTCACCAATACCCTAACGAGATCATACTCTTATAAGCTATACTATCTATAATAGTCTAATTATATATTGAAACTAGATCATTAAATATGCCTTTTAAACTGCTGAGATAATCTAAGATTTATGGTGAAAGGTATGAGTAGATATGTATTAGTAAGTGTCTTAGCTATATTAGCCTTATCACTTCTATCACATGCTAGTTATGCTACTGGGTCACTTATAGCCTATATTTATCCTGATGGTTTTACTCTCCTAACTTATAATTTAACTATCGATTATATACCATCAAAAGTATCTATATACGTACCTTCTAATGCTTCTCTAATCTCAGTTTACGTTGATGGGGAGCCTATCCCATACAGCTATGATAGTATTAGTGGTAAGCTAGAGTTTGTAGCTACATCTAGTAAAGCATCTATTAACGTATACCATGGAGGTTTAACTTCTAAAACAGGTCTTATCTGGAGATTTACTTTACCTAAACAAGACTATGAGACTACAATTATACTACCAGAGGGCTCTGTAATAGTTGCTGTTGAGCCAAGAAATTTTAAGGTTAAAGTAGTTGATAATAGAATAGTCTTACAATTTAGTCCAGGATATGAGCTTAAATTAGAGTATATTATTGTACCCCAAACTATAACCCCCACACATACTCCACCACTAACACATACACAAACGACGAGCACAGGGGAGGCTAGGAGAATAAACTGGATAATACCAATACTAATCATAGCAATAGTAGCTATAAGCGTATTAGGGCTACTAGCTTATAAAATGATAATAAGACCGAAACCTCCAACTAGCATAGTAGAACCTACAACAGTAGAAGATGCTTTAGATGAGAGAGATAAGGCTATAATAGAGGCGTTGAGGAAGCATGGAGAGCTAACAGCACAAGAAATACAGAGAATAACAGGTATACCTAAAACTCCACTATACCGTAAACTTGAGAAGTTAGAGAAGTATAAGATAATAGCATACACTATTAAGGGTGGAGTAAAGGTATATAGGTTAGCTTAACTATATGGATTGAAGAGGGAAAGATAAGGTAGAATATGGGGCTATCCCGCTTACTTATCGCTTAGCCCGACTAATCCCTCTGCTTTACCAGTTCCAAGTATATTCCATGATACGATTATGTTTAAGTTATACTCTCCTTGTTTGATACTTAGTGGTATATCGTATCCTGGGATTAACACCATTATCCTAGAGCACTCAGTATTAGCTAGGGCGCATGGCATGTTTATAGTATAGTTTCTATCTTTACTTTCGAGCTCTATGACTAGGCTTATGATGACTTCTAGGTTTTTATCTGTATTTAAGTTAACAGGCTTGAGTATCACTGTTGTGTCTTTTTTAACAGTGAGTGCTCCTACATTCTTAAATTTAATATTACCCTCTCTAGTCTCAGGCTTAATGTTAAGCTCTATCCTTGGAGGAGCTAAAATTAGATCTGGTCTCCCACCTGTTTGGACTAGTATTATCTTAATATCTACTGCTCTAGTAATCTCTGTTCTAATCATTTCAGCTACGTGTTTAGCCTTCTCAGCAACATCTTTACCTAAGCCAGGTGTTTTCTCAATGATTTCAGGTTTTAATGGTTGTATTAAGCATCTCTTATACTCTATTAACAGCTTTTTTAACTCTTCTAGCTTACCTTCAGCTACTAGGCTAGCTATAATTCTCCCTAGGAATCCGGGCTCTACTCTTAAGTCTATTAAACCTGTTAATTTCTCAATCACACTCTTTACATCACACTTATACTCTGGTGGTATTTCTACACCTAGGAGCTCTTCAGCTCTCCTCTCGAATAATACAACATTCTCTATTCTTATAACTACATCCTCTAAGTCTTTTAAGTTAAGTTTTTCAAGATTTGGTAGTACTAGCTCGAGGCTTGAGACTGTGTCAGCTTTAACTCTAACTACTGCATTTACTGCCTGTGCTATTCCCCACTCCTGCTTATACTCTCTAACAATCTCAGTCTTAATTAGTGCTAATTCTCTACTAACTTCTCCAATTATATTTGCTACCTCTTCTGGTCTAAGTTTCCCGGCTAGTAGCTTCTCTCTAGTCTGAACAACTCTAGTAGTGAGCTCTCCTAGCTTCACCTCAATCTCAGGATTTACTGTTATATTCATAGACTTAAGATACGTGATTGTAGCGTTAATCTCAGATATCATTCTAAGCCTTACATTAAGAGCTACTATTAAGCCTGGAGGAGCCGTAATATTGACTCTTGATAAGACTTCTCTAGCCTTACCCACGTTTAATGCCTGAATTTGAGCCATAACAGCTTCTCTTAGAGCACTCTCAGGATCAATTGAGGCTTTAGCTTTAGCCTCCTCAAGCCTAGATATAGCCTCATCTATCTGCGGCGAGATATCTGGAACCATAGACTTTAGTGCTTCTAGTAGCTGCTTCTCATAGTCTATAATAGCCTCTAAACCCCTACTACTAGTTGTTTGACTAAATACCGTAGTCCCAGGTGTTAGAGTAGCTAATAGCATCAATACCATTAACCCTAACCCAGCTAGCATTCTCATACCGCCCACCTCACTATACCATATATATTAATAGGTTAAACCCCCATATTAGGGTATACTATGGAAAGTGTAGGGAAAGCTTAGGGAATAGAGCATCTATAGTATTAGCTTATAAATACTACCTAGCTAGACATTAAAACTTGGTAGTTAACCTTTGGGAGGTATATTTGGGTTCGCATGTAAAGATAAAGTTAACCTTTCAGTCATAGGGGAGGGTTTACGTAGACTTGCATATAGGGGTTACGATGGTGCAGGCTTCGGCTTCTTAGATGATAATGGGTTAATTATTGTGAGAAAGACTGTAGGTCATATTGAGAGGGTTATGAGTAAACTTGGGTTCGATAGCTTCAACTCTAATATTGCTGTAGGCCATACAAGATATGCTAGTAGAGGTGTACCAGCAGATTTTAATAGCCATCCTCTCCTAGACTGTAAGGGTAACATAGCTGTAGTTATGGATGGTGTCATCTATAAGTATGAGGATTTAAGAGAAGAGCTTAAACGTAGAGGTCATAGGTTCACATCTACTACTGATACTGAAGTCTTAGCCCATATTGTAGAGGAGCTTCTAGGTAGTGGTTTAAGCCTCCAGGATATACTCTTAGATGCTGGTAGGAGAGTTGATGGATTATACTCAACAGTTATAATGATTACTGGTCTCAACGCCTTAGGCTTAATATCTAAGGGTCAACCCCTAGTCCTAGGGTTAAAGCCTGAAGGTCCATGCATATATGTCTCTAGTGACATAGCTAGCCTATACGGGTTTTCTGATGAGGCTGTGATACTAGAAGATAATATTGTATCAATAGTTACTCCAGGAGGCTTTAAGATATTAAGCTTAGAGTCTGGGCTTGAAATCCTAGAGTATCAGAGGAAAAAGGTTAAGTATCCATTAGAGGCTATAAGTAAAGCTGGATACCCCCACTATATGCTTAAAGAGATTTACGAGATTCCAGATGCTCTACTAAGGACTACAGTATCACTTATGGATAAGTATCTTAGATTATCAGCTATGATTATAGCTAATGCTAGAAACGTCATAGTTATAGGTAATGGTACCAGTCTACATGCAGGACTAATATCACAGTACTACTTTGCAGACTTGGCAGGTATTAATGTTAATGTTGTAAGTGCAGCTGAATTCCCATACTATGCTCTAAATAATGTCATAACTGGAACAGTAGTATTAGCTATTAGCCAGAGCGGAGAGACTAGTGATGTTATTAGGAGTATTAAGCTAGCTAAACAGAGGGGGGCTGTTATAGTTGGTATAACTAATGTTCTAGGCTCTAGACTAACAATACACTCTAACGTCTACCTACCCATAGGTGCCGGGCCTGAGATAGCTGTCCCGGCAACAAAGACATTTACATCTACACTAGCAACTCTAGCTATACTAGCAGGCTATACAGGCTTATATACTGGGAGGTTTGATAAGAGTAGCTTAGAGAACATGTATATTGATATAAAGAATACAGCTAAGATTACTAGAGAAGAGCTCCCAAGAATAGAATCTCAAGTCTCAGCTATAGCAGAAGACTTAGTTAGAATAAGTAAGGTCTATGTTACTAGTAGTGGTATAAGTTATCCAATAGCTTTAGAGGGAGCTCTCAAGCTTAAAGAAGCATCACTAGTACATGCTGAAGGAGTACAGCTTGGAGAACTAAGACACGGTCCTCTAGTGCTCGCGGGTAGAGAACACCCGATAATCCTAGTTGAGCCTGTAGAGGATCAAGCTCTAGAATTATATGAGAAAGTCCTTGGAGAGATTAGGAGTAGAGATGTTCATACTATAAGATTAGGGTTTAGAGAAGATTCAACAATAAGACTACCTAAGACTACTAGAATAACCGCCCCCATAGTATCTATTATCCCATTACAGCTCTTAGCTTATAAGATTGGAGTAATTAAGACTCTACCTATAGATACTCCTCCTGGGCTAGCTAAAGCTATAACTACGTGAGGCTGAAGATATTGAGTGAAGCTTCAATATTATACGCTGTAAGCGATATACATAGCCCTAGATTCCTCCAGCTATTCAGGCAATCACTTAGAAATCTAGACGTAGAACCCTGTATATTCATATTAGCAGGAGATATAATTGATAAGGGGAGGGTTGAGATGATGAAGCCAGTTGTAGAAGAGCTAGCATCAAAATGGAGTACTCCTATTATAGCAGTATTTGGTAATGAGGAGTATCATAGTGTAAGAGATAGGCTTAGAAGAGAGTATAGTAATATAATATGGCTTGACGACTCTTTATCTATACTTAAATGCTCTAATATTAAGGTAGCAGTTATAGGGACGCAGGGAGCAATAGATAGGCTAACAAAATGGCAGTCAGCTAATATGCCGTGGCTTGAAGAAGAGTATAAGAGAAGACCTGAGGTAGTAGCTAATCTAATAAGTGAGGCTAGGAGAGATGCAGATATAGTAATACTAGTATCACACTATGCACTAACATCAGAGAATCTTAAGGGGGAAGACCCTAAGATATGGCCTGAGATGTTCTCGAAGAAGATGGAGAAAGCCTTAGTAGAGTCTAGACCTAACATAGCTATACATGGACATTCACATCTAGGTAGACAATATGTTATGGTGAAAGGCGTCCCAGTATATAATGTAGCATTACCACTAGCTAGGAATATAACGAAAATAAAGCTACCAATAAGCCTAAAATCATTTATAAACTAATATTTAACCTCTCTAATCATCCTATCATTAGGGTTAAGAAGTTGAGTCTTATAGATAAGAGTATAGCTAGGATAATAGCTGTAGCTATCATAACTCTAATACTAATATTACCTTACACTATTCAAGCTCAAGCTGAGAGTAGTGCGTATATTCAGTCTATTAATAAGGTAAGAGCTCCTGTTAAACTAGAGAATATAACACTTAACATTATGGTATCATATAATGCTACTACGCTAAATGTTAACTTTAATTTATCTAAGATTCATAAAAGTGATCTAAAAGGCTCAATAACAGCATATATAGTTAATGAGCTCCGGAATAATACTAGTAAGACTTACTCAACTATACAATTAAAACTAGCTAATACTACTAGTAGAGATTTAAACTTCACTCTTAACCTAATAGCAGACTCTACAGTCTATATTGGTAATTTAACGAGTGGGACTATAAGATTTAATGCTACATATGTAGACTATGGGAATTTAGCTTCAGCTACTAGAGTGAAGGCTCTAAGAGTTGACTCCTATGGTGATGTATGGTTTAATCTAACTAATAAGTGGTTTAATTTAAGTAGTAGGCTTACAATAGAGCCTAAAACAGATAATGCTATGGTAAATCAAGTATTAGCAGGAGTCATATACACTATGTTGAACAATACTCTCAGCGATTTATCTGAATTAATTAAAACAATTAATCCAAATGCTACACTAGAATATAGTGTTAAAGTAGAGCAGTCTAAAGTTAGAGTTATTATTAAACTATATTACCCAGCCTGGGATAAATTAAGGGTACCCACTACCGCTAAGTTACTTAAAGAGCATACTACCAAATGTAATATTAGCATCATATTTGAACCCGGAGAAGTTAAGTCTTCAGGTATGCTCTTATACAATAAACTCGATAGTAGGAAAGCTAATTATAGTGGGGTACTAGTATTAACTATTAAGAATAAGACCTTAGAGGTCTATACAGAGACTACATTATATAAAGATAAAACAAAGAGGACTACTAGTGAAATACTAGTTAATATGGTAGACTTAGTTAGAGACCTAGTAAGTTTAGCTAGTGAGACTAGACAAGTTACTTCAGTATTTAGAAACCTATCTAGACTAGTATCCAGTATCGAGAAATCAGTTATGCCAACATTAGAGAGTAGCTTAGAAGAGTTAAGTAAGCAAACTAGCACTAGCCCATATACAACCCCCATAATAGTAGAGTCTCAGACAAGTAGAGATGAGCAAAGTAGTAGTATTATAAATAATCCAACAATAATACTAGTGCTCATAGGTGTAGCTACTCTAATCATAATAATAGGTCCACTATACATCCAGTCAAGGAGAGGAGTCTAGTATTGGGTATTCAGGAGAAGACTAGGAGAGCTATAAGAATATATAATAAATTTAGAGGTAGAGAGGCTAGAGCTAAACTTGTAGAGATAAGTAATGATACTATTAAAGTATCATTTCAAGGATCATTCTGTGAGACATGTGGATTAATAGATTGGATTGAAGACTTCGTATATGTAGCTAGAAGTATTGGGTTAAATGTAGAGCTCTCAGAAATCATAGAGCCTAGAAGTCCATATGGTAAATGGCGTGGCATATTTAGAATTATAGGAGAATATAAAGGTGAATAATTAACCCACCTTATACTATTTAATTCAATGTTTTAACTGTTAAAAACTTCTATAGTCATTTCTATATTTAAGCATTCAGCTATAGCATAAATCTATTATATTGGATGTATTAGAGAGTGAGATTAAGCTTTGAGGCCGCCATATATCTTTAGAGACTTAATATCAGTTGACTATGGAATCGTTAGAGATGAGGGATTAACTGTTAATATGAGGAGATATATTATTGAAACTACTACATATACATTCTCTACAAGTATATCATCTAACTTAGTTAATGCTCTAGCTGATAATATTAAGTCTTCAATAGCTAACATTACTAGCATTAAGAATCCTACCAGACTTAGACTTAAATAGTAGGAGAAGAGTTTAGAAATGCTAGCGTTAAGGTCGAGTGATTTTAGTAAACTACTAGTCTTAAACTTCATAGTTTCAATGTTAATGGGAGTCACTTATAGCGTGTATGCTCCATATCTTAAACTCCACGGTATTACAGCTCTACAGTATGGTACTCTAAGCTCAGCTCTACTATTCTCAGCTCTACTATCAACTATAATCTCAGGCTGGCTATGTGATAAGTTTGGGTCTAGACTCATATTAATTCTATCCTTTATACTGGTGAGCTCAAGTTTAGCACTATTAGCGTCTAGTAATATTAGCCTCATATACTTATCCTATATCATTGCGGGGCTAAGCCAAGGCTCTGGCTCTGTTTCCGGACTAGTGCTAGCTACTAGGCTTAGGGGATTAGATGAGTATGATAGGATCCTACCCTATCTAGCATCCTCTAGTACTATAGGTTCAGGGCTAGGATTGTTTGGCGGATGGATTCCAGTAATTATAAGTAGTACTTACGATATTGAGATAATCAATACGTATAGGCTAATACTCATAGTAGTAGCACTAATAGTCCCCCTAGTCTCAATACCATTAATTGCCTCTATTAGAGAAGACTTTAGGAGTAAACCTGAGAGTAGTGGTATTCTAGGCAGGAATAATATACCTTGGAATATACTAGCTAGGCTAATAGCCATAAATATTGTGATAAGTCTAGGTGCAGGAATGTCCATTCATCTCATCGACTACTACTTTGTTCTTAAATTCAATGTTAGTAGTGGAGAGCTAGGTACAGTTCTTGGAGCTGTAAACTTCATAATGGGTATTCTCATGTTACTAACACCTAAACTCAGTAGAATCATTGGGGGAGCTCTAAGGACATATATAATTATAGCATCTCCAAGCATAATACTCTTAATACTCATGACTCTAACATCAAGCTATACAATATCATCTATAATATACATAGCCAGAACTATACTCATGAATGTTGCTAACCCACTATATCAAGCTTTCGAGGTCAGCCTTATACCTAAAGAGTATAGGGGTAGAGGAGTATCTCTAATTAGTATCGCTTGGCAAATACCTGCAGGCATAGGTAGAGGCATTGGGGGAGCTCTCATGAGCTATAATATAGAAGCTCCACTCATAGCTACAAGCATCCTATATACTCTAGCATTCACTATGCTAATAATACTCTTCCCAGACCACATACTAAGGGTAAAGAGTATGAGAATAATGTAACCATCCTATACTGTGGCTATCTACGAACAGTTAAGATGTAGACGATTAACTAGACTCTAGTACTGCTCTAAGGTACTGGTTATTCTTAATCTCTTCTTCTAAAGTAGTTTCTGGCCCATGACCAGGGTATATTATTGTCTTTAATGGTAGTTTTGAGAGTTTCCTCAAGCTAGATATCATACTTTGAGGTGAGGAGCCTGGGAGATCTACTCTACCTATAGTACCCTTAAACAATGTGTCTCCAGTTAAGACTACTGGTATATCATATGCTGTCCTAGATATTGCTCTTGAAGCCTCTAGCAGTAAGTCTCCAGTAAATACCTCCCCCGGAGCTACTATAGATATACTACCCATAGTATGACCTGGAGTCTCGATAACTCTAAGCTTAACATCTCCAATCTCAACTGTAAACCTTTCACTTACGAGAATATCTGGCTCAGGTACTTGGGGAGGCTCAACACCAATATACCTATAGGCTGACCTGTGAGCTCTCCTAGCAATCTCAAGATCACCTTCATGAATCATAAATGGAGCATTAGTATAGTTCTTGACAATAGAAACTCCAGAAACATGGTCAAAGTGTCCATGAGTGGCAATAATACCCTTAATTTTCAACTTATTAGAGTCTATAAACCTAATAATATCTATAACATCCTCATGCCAGCCAGGATCTACAATTATAGCCTCACCACTAGACACAATAACATAGCAGTTAGCCCTTAAAGGCCCTAAAGCCCACCTATGAACTACAACCATTAAACCACCATCATTAAAGGCTTATAAGCTAAACTTAAAAGCAATAGATTACTATAAAAACATATATATTCTAATAAGTAAATATATAAAATTTAGATAACAATAGTTATATTGGTGGAAGTAATGCTACCCTATAAGGAAGCATGTAGAACATGTGTCTTCTGGAGGCCAAGTATATCATATAACTCAATTGGTTTATGTATTAAAAGAGAAGTTATAAGACTAATTACAGATTGGGGAGGCGACTGCTACTCTAGATTAAATCTATCAAAATTTAGTATGATGTGGTGTGCAACATGTAATAGGGTAGTTCATGAAGCTGAATATGAAGACCACATATTCCACGAGCTATATCCGCCACCATACGTAGACTTATCCATAGTAGAGGAAATATATGGGGGTTAGTAGTAGAGGTCGGTTGTTCCAGCTAACATCACAGCTCAGAGACCCTCTCCACCTCATCCCATAGAAGTAATATTATCTAAAACTCTTAATCTTAGACTCTTGAAGAGATTAAGCTCTTATCAACACTACTATATCAGTTCTTGTGACAGTGTAGTGAGTTGTGATTTCATTCTATCTTAGAGGCTTATAGTATAAATATATTAGTGTAGCTGATAGGACTGCTATGGTTAAAATTATGACTACAACTATTAATCCCTCTGCTAGTTTAGCTTCAGACATGTAATTGTACATTAGTAATGGTAGTGTTTCAGTCTTATAATGTATATTCCCTGATACTACAAGGGTTGCTCCAAACTCTCCAAGTGATCTAAGCCATGCTACAATATATGCTGCCACTATTCCCGGTATCGCTTCTGGTATTGTCGCTTTTAGCATAGCCTGAGCTCTTGTAGCTCCCATAGTCATTAGTGTATCTTCTGGCTCTGGGTTTATGTAGTCAAAGACTTGCTTCAAAAGAACTAGTACTACAGGTAATTCTACGGTCATCTGAGCTAGAACTATGCCCTTAATATCATAGACTATTTGAAGTCTATAGTCTATAAGTGAGCCGTGGGGTGTTGCCTTAAATAAGCCTAGAAGCATTAATCCTATAGCTACTGGTGGTAGTGATAATACTGCTAGCCCCATAACGTTAGCAATAGAGCCTCCAGGTATTATTCTTCTAGATAGAGCATATGCTATGGGGGTACATAGTAGTGTTGTTAATGTAGCTGAACCAAATGCCGCAATAATGCTAACTCTAAGAGCTCTAATAAACCTATCATGCTGTAAAACATATGTTAAGCTATTAATATCAACTATAAATAAGAGTGTCGTTATAAAAATGAGTAGGTATATGAGTAAAGTTAGTAAAGGTAGTAGGAATAAGATAGTAGCCCTCAATAAATCTCACCCTACAATATCCTCTCGAGTAGGTAGCTTTGCATATGGGGCAATAACCTTCATATCGTCGATTGTCCTAAACCCTAAATTTCTAGCATATTCTATCATATCATCACTAGCTACTAGGGATAAGAATCTCTCCATAATATTCCTCTGCTTAGTATATACTGGTATAGCCCAAACTATTGGAGCGGCTCTAACATTAACTTCAGGCTCTATAGGTATCATTGTTACACCTCTAGGATCTAGGTAGTTAAAGACGTCAAATGTTAATGAAGCGTCTACGGCTCCAAGCTTAGCTCTATTGAAGGCATCGAAGGCCGAGAAAGCGTATATAACATTATGCCTCTCATGAAGTATATCCCAGTAAGTCTTATTAACCCCAGTGACTGGGTCAACATATGTTATAGCCGTAAGTAGCTCTTTAGCTAGTAAGCCTGCGGCAACATGAGTAGGGTCACCTACAGCCACTATAAGTTTAGACCTATTAAATAGTAGGTCCTTTAAACCCTTGATTCCAAGGGGATTACCTTCAACCGTGAATATAGCTAACTGAATATAGCCTGTAATAATAACACTATCTCTATACACATGGCCTTCAATAACAGCTTTTCTAGCAAATGTAAAGTCATCTGAGACATATAAGTCGCCTGACTTAGTTAAAATTAGCTGACTTAATACAAATCCACTACTACCATAGACGTACCTAAACTCAGCTCTACACCCCTCCCTCTCTAGTTCAGAAGAGAATCTCCTAGCAGCCTCCTCCACGATAGGTTGAAGAGTCCTATCTACGAAAAAGTTGAAGGTATACACACAGTCTTCTCCTCTAAATACTGCTAGATTTAGGGGCCTAATTACTATTATGATTCCTAGTATAACTAGGATTAAGATTAAGCTAGATAATACTACCCTCCTCATCATAGCATAGCACCTCCAAAGGCTTAACCCTAATATTACCGCCTAGAGTAGGATTAAGACTATACTGTGAATTTAATACTTCTAATTTCAACCCACTGACACTAATAATGACACTATTAAGGGTTAGACTATTGATTACAGCATTTAAGCCTTCTCCATTAACAGAAACCTCTACTTTGTTTGGAGGTATCCAGGCCCACTTTGCTTTACTATTACACATCCTTCTTATAGCCTCAGGAACTCTGCTATCATTGAGTGGGATTAGATTAGTTGAACTTATATCTAGCGCCTCTATGATACTCTTACTTGGCGGCTTTAAGATTAGGTTCTCTAAGCTACTCTCACCGATTATTTGACCCTTTACTATAACTCCAGCCCTTAAATCATGACCGAATAGTAGTGCATCATCATATCTTGGGAATGCTGCAATAGCCGGTATATCTAGCTCTCTAACAATACTCTTAATCTCACTAGCTACCTCTAAAGCGATTTTCCTAGATAGGTGGGATAGAGGCTCATCTAATAATAGGGCTTTAGGCCTCGAAGCTATAATACATGCAAGCCCAGCTCTCTGCCTTTCACCCATACTAAGCTCTCTAGGCTTCCTATCAAGTAAGTTGCCTATGTCGAATCTCTTAGATACCTCCCTAATAATATCATCATGTATGCTACGTGGAGCTCCACTAAGAGAAGCAGATATAATAATATTTTCTCTAATACTCTTACTCTCAATAAATGGGTATGGAGACTTGAAATATGTAAATCTCCTTTCCCAGCTCGGATACTTACTCATATCGATACACGAATATCTTATTAACCCCTCATCATGACTTAGTAATCCAGCTATGACTTTAAGGACTGTGGTTTTGCCGGCGCCATTAGGGCCTATGAGGGCATAGATCTCACCAAATCTAACCTTAAAGCTAGCATTTCTTAAAATAGCCCTTCCCTTAAACCATTTAACCACATTATAAACTTCTAAAGCCCTCGAACAATCTAGGTCTAAGCTTAAACTAGTACTGTCCATAATTGTAGCCCACTTAAACACACCTGTTCTAAACTTTTAAAGTGTTATGGATATAGGTGTAAACAAATTTATTACCTGCTTCTATAGTATGAAAGATTTATAAATCCCCCTTAATAATATTTAAGTATGTGTGTGTGAGAATATGACGGCTAGGAATCCTAGAATCCTAATCATAGGTGGTGATGCTGTAGAAGCTCTCGAAATCTTCTACCCATACTTTAGGCTTAAAGAGGAAGGATGGCGTGTTGATGTAGCTGCTCCTACAAGGAAGCCGTTAAGAACAGTCGTTCACGACTTTGAGGAGGGATGGGAGACCTATACTGAGAAAGCTGGCTATAGGTTCCCATGGGTCACTAAAAACTTATCAGAGGTTGATCCTAGAGATTATGATGGCTTAGTTATCCCTGGTGGAAGAATGCCTGAGTACGTTAGAGTTAATGCTGAGGAAGACGTTAAGAGAATTATTAAATCCTTCATGGATGAAGGTAAACCAGTAGCAGCAATATGCCATGGTCCCCAGATACTAGCAGCTTTTGGACTAGTTAGAGGGAGGAGAATGACTAGCTATATTGCTGTCAAGCCTGAGGTAGTGAATGGAGGAGCAGTATGGGTTGACGAGGAAGTTGTAGTAGATGGAAACCTAGTAACATCTAGAGCGTGGCCCGATAATCCTGCGTGGATGAGGGAGTTCATTAAGCTTGTTAAAGAAAGATTAAAGTTATAATTGAATAATTATTTTCTCCTTTATCCACAATTTTTAGTCATACATGTAGTGTATTTAAGTTTCATTTGACCCCTTAGTTCTGGAGATTAAATTGTCTGATTTCGATAATGCTAAGATAATAGGCTTGACTGGATCTCTACTAGCTATTATGGGTATAATTGGTAGCCTAGCTGGATTAAGCTTCTTTAGATTAACATTTATCAGTGGTCCTGGTTGGAGTAGTGGATTTATGTCTCCAATGCATTATCCCTATCCATTAGCCTTCTATAGTACGCTCTCCTGGCTTAGTCTTGCTGGCTGGGTACTGATTATAATTTCTCTATACTTATTCTCCAGGTTTTATGGGGAGCCGGGTATTTTCAGTTACATCCTCTACTCAATATTAGCTATTATTTCTGGGTTTATACTATCAATTATCCTATTTATGGTTGGCGTGGTGACACTAGTAATCCTTATAGGTTTACTCATAATGATACTTGCACTATTAGCTTTCTATGCGGGTATTATTGCTGGAGGATACTTTGCCTACACGTCTCTAAGACTCCTCTCTATGAAGTCTAGAGAAGAGTCATTTAAGTATGCTGGTATACTCTTACTAATATCAGCCATACTAGTGATAATACTCCCTCTAGCTTTACTATTTAATATTGCTAGTCTCACCGTACTAGCTGTAGCATACTACTCCTTAAAGCCTCCTGGAATAGTAACTAGTGGAGAATTAAAGAGCTAAATCTAGATTTTATAGGTTTACTTATCTATAATATCCTTAAAGCTTATTTCCCCATGGTGTATATATATTATGTTATGGGTTTAATATCTTGGATGTTATTGGTGTTCCTATTACTGAGAGGGGTGTATTAAGATTATCTAGACGTATTTTTGAGTTTACTAGGCTATATGGGAGTATTGGTTTACCTCTCCCTCATAGCCTCTGTCTCCTAGCTGTTACTGCTCCTAGTAGAGTCTTTGACTTAGCATATGAGTATATGAACTCCTCTCAGCTTAGAGTATGGTCTAGCTTAATAGCTATTATCCCAGATTTAGCCTATAGGTTCCCGGATAATACTATGGTCTGCTATCTTAGTGATGACTCCTTTAAGAGCTCTGAAAAATTTGGCTATGAGATTGCATCCCTCTTAGTTAAGGCTAAGGCTTACAATAAAGTTAATGTCTCTGAGTGGTTATCACTATTTAAGAGTAGGATTAGTGGGAGGACAGCATCTAATATTCCAGGTGTTAATTTACTAGTAGCTGATGGCTATAGCTGGGCTTACAGGGTGTACGTAGAGTTTAAGGCTGAGAAATTTATATCTATTGATAAGCTTATACCGACACCTCTAGACTTACTAGAGCTCATAGCCTACGGCTATATAGGTGAGAGTGTAGCAGTTAAGGCTATAAGACACGCTATTAGATATCTTGGAGAATACATCATCACATCTAGGAACCTAACAGAGGCTTATGAGAAGCTAGCTAATGATAGAGAGTATATTAGCCTAATAGAGAACCTAAACCTAGTTAAGCCAGTAGTAATTTAACTGTTTTAGAACCGGAAATATAAGAGTATTAACACCATACCCCCTATAGTATACTAAACCCAAACCTCCTAAATATAATACTTTAAGATATATGGTTAAGGTGATTATTAATGCAACTCGCTATAAGAGTAATATTTACATTAGCAGAGATAGCTGGAATAGAAGTTGGTAGAGACTATAAGCCAACATCTTATTTATATAGCTACTATAAAAAGAGAGATAATGAAGGAGTATTTCTTAAAGGTCTTAAACTCAAGGATAAGGTTAAGATTGTTAAGGTAACAGTAGATGGAGAATATAGTGAAATCATAGCTAAGGTTCCTAGCGAGAATTCAACTAAAGAATATAGAGCAAAGATTATATTACCTCTCGACTTTGAATGTACATGCCCATACCAACAACATCACTTTAACCCATGTAAGCACGTATACGCTACCATGCTTAAGATCTTAGAACTAAATGGAGCTCCAATAGAAGACTGGAGACTACAACAACTAGTATATGAAGGCTTAAATAAATACGCATACATTAAAGCCAAGAATCTACAGGCCTTAACCTAAACTTCTACTATAATCTAATCAAGTCCTAACCACTGCTAAACTACTACTATCATAATAATTATGGGCTTCTTAATGAGTAGTAGCATTTACGTAAACCTATCTTTAATGCTATATTAGAAGTGTATGAGAAAAGTCTTATATATACATTAGGTATTTTGGAATAACAAGTCCTAATGGATTTAACTATTGATGGTATTAGCATACTCTACTTATATATGCGCTTATTATGTTTTTTGCTTCATTGACGTTCTTAAAATCCATCCATGTCTTTAAGTATAATATGTTATCTATCCTCTTCTTTACTCCTTCTAAGTGTATATCCCTATCATCTATGTATATGATAGCGCAAGGCACGCATTCATTCTTCTCGGCATGCTTTAATGCTTTTAACGCCATGATACCTTTATCTGGGTGTGGCTCGATGACTAAATAGTTGAAGAGGTGGGTTAAGTTGAATTTATTTAATGCTTCAATAGCTATATCAGGCATATTCCAGCTTAGTACTGATATGAATGCTCCATTTTCTTTTGCCCATTTAATTAGGTAGACCATATCTAGGTATAGGTTGACTTCTACTCCACTACTATCAATTATTGTTTTCTCTGATATCCTCCTAAATGGAGGTTTTAGAGCTGATATATCTAGGTTATCCCATAGTGTACCGTCTAAGTCTACTAGTAGTAGCCAGCACTTCATGGTAGAGTCTCCTAGATTGGACAGTATGATAGTAGGTGTAGGTATGGGCAGTGGGCGCATGATGGGGTGTTCCCTAGGCAGTCATACTCGTTATTCATAGTATGATAGCATACGCTTCTCAACTCACAATCTAGGCATGATGGTATATTCTTAAAGTCTAGGTTGAATAAGAGTTTATAGTTTCTCCTCCATATTTCAATTAAGTTATCTTTCATAGTATCCCCTACTATGTATTCTCTGATATCTCGCTCAATGCCATCTATAACTGTCTTCCAGCTCCTCGAGTAGTATATACATGGTGATACTAGCCCATCACATCTAATATATAGTGCTTTATTTGAAGCGAAGGGGCATGATCTTAGTGTTGATGGTTTAATGTTAGGCTTAGTTACTTTAACTCCACTCTCTAATATCTTACCTATAGCATTACGTAATTCTATAGTCAATGACTGCCTACACTCATCACTACTAAAACAGTCTATCCACTGATCTCCACCAATATATGGTATGTAGTAGCTATACATAACCTCACTTATACCTAAGTCCTTAGCATACTCTACAGCTTTACTAACCTCTCTAACGTTAAGCCTATTAACAGTAAATATACTCTTAACAATAGGTTTAATAGTACCATACTTTAACTTGGCATCCTTAAGCTTAATGAGCCCCCTAGTTACATCAGTTAAACTACCAGGCCTCCTAATTTGCTTATAGAGCTTAACATCATACGCATCAATACTAACATAAACCTCATCAATACCAATCTTAATAAAGTATTCTGAGAGCTCCTCAAGCCTAGACCCATTAGTATTAATTACAGTATAGAATCCTAAACTCTTAACATAAGATATGAACTCTAGGAATAAAGGATGAATTGTAGGCTCACCAAAACCTGTAAATACAAGCTTACTAACACCTATGGCTAACGCCTCATCAATAATCCTATTGAAGACATCGCGAGACATGAAACATGACATATTGAAATCTCTAACAGCAAACCTAAAACAGTGAATACATGAATAGTTGCATGAAGTAGTAAGTTCTATTACAAGCTCTCTAGGCTTAGATTCATCTCTCATACTAACAGTCCAATTACTAAACAATAAACTCGGCAAATATAGCGCCCAAAATAAGTTATCTACCATAGCCTAAATATCTAGATAAATACTATACATTAATTGAAGTAAATTGTTAATCTCACATACTCTAGTTAGCAGAAATCATCACTGAGAAGAGTTCAGCTTATGATTCCACCTAAGAGCTATTAATGGATATAGAGCTGTTTCTATGTCCCGCAAAGAGCTCTTAGAATACTAGGATTCTCTAGCTCTGCTGAGTATATTAGAGTCTCGCCTACATATTTAAAATAGATTCTAAGAGATCTAGAAGTTTATTATGTATACTTAACTATTATTATATGTATTTGAAAGTAAGATTTATATTTTCCCATCTGCTACCATACTTGTGGTTTCAAGGTGAGTATTATGGCTCCTCCTGGAGGCTATATGGGTAAGATTCTGAGAGTTGATTTAACAGCCGGGAAACTATATTATGAAGAGCTTCCTGAGGATGTTCTAAGAATGTGGATTGGCGGTAGGGGTCTTGGAGTCTATATTATGCTTAAAGAGGTTGATCCTAGAGTTGACCCGTTTAGTCCAGCTAATAAAGCTATAGTAGCTACAGGTCCACTAACAGGTATTCCTGGACTCGTCTCTCCTGGTAGGTGGGCTTCAATTACTAAGTCTCCATTAACCAATACAATCCACGACTCTCATAGTGGCGGTAAGTTTGGTCCAGAGCTTAAGTTTGCTGGATTTGATAGTATAATTATTGAGGGTGCATCTGAGAGACCAGTATACTTATGGATTCAGGATGGTAAAGCTGAGATTAGAGATGCTAAGCACTTATGGGGTAAGGATGTTCATAGTACAACTGATATGATTATTGAGGAGCTTACGCCAGCTATTGGTAGAGATGAGGCTAAGAAGATTAGAGTCGCCACTATTGGGCCAGCAGGAGAGAATCTATCTAGGATTGCTAATATAATGAATGATAAGAATAGAGCTGCAGGTAGGGGAGGCCATGGGGCTGTATGGGGCTCTAAGAAGCTTAAGGCTATAGCTGTTAGAGGCCATATGAAGCCTAAAATAGCTAGAGAAGATATATATAGGGAGGTTTCTAGTAAGTCGATTGATATCGCCAGGAAATCACCTATAACATCTGAAGCACTGCCAATGTATGGTACAGCTGTTCTAGTTAACGTTATAAATGCTCACGGCATATTCCCTACTAGAAACTTCCAGACAGGAGTATTCCCTGAGGCTGCTAATATTAGTGGTGAAAAGATAGCTGAGACAATACTCGACCCTAAGCTTCAGAAAGAGGAGATATGCTGGGGCTGCATTATAGGATGCTCTAGAGGTTCTAAGATTAGAGGTAAATGGACTGGTGAGGGTGGAGGCCCGGAATATGAGACTGTATGGGCTCTAGGAGCAGATACTGGAGTTGGAGATTTAGAAGCTGTAACTAAAGCTAATTACCTATGCAACGAGTTAGGCTTAGACACCATATCGATGGGTGCTACAATAGCAACATTAATGGAGCTCGTAGAGAAGGGTAAGATTCCAGCAGAGAAGCTTAGAGGATTAGATGCGAGATGGGGTAATGGTGAAGCTCTAGTAGAGTTAGTATGGAGGACTGCCTATAGATCTGGTATTGGTGATGACCTAGCTGAGGGTGCCTTAAGACTAGCTAAGAAGTATGGGGCGCCAGAGCTAGCAATGGTTGTTAGAGGCATGGAGCTACCAGCATATGACCCTAGGGGATCTAAGGGTCACGGGCTAGCATATGCTACAAGTAATAGGGGTGGATGCCATCTAAGAGCATATGTTATAGCTCCAGAGATACTTGGAGTCCCACAGCTTGTAGATAGGTTTTCAGTAACAGGTAAGGCTCCAATAGTTAAAGAATTCCAGGACGTGTTCGCAGCATTAGATAGCCTAGTGGTATGTAAGTTTGTATCATTCTCCTACTGGAATGATGTCCTAGCAGCTCAATTATCAGCTGTAACAGGCTGGGATATAGGAGTTCAAGACTTCAACATTATAGGTGAAAGGATATATAATGCAGAGAGAGTATTCAATATACTAGCATTCGGAGACGGAGAAGAATATGATACACTACCGAGGAGACTACTAGAGGAGCCCATGCCTGAAGGGCCAGCTAAAGGCCATGTAGTAGAGCTTAAGCCAATGCTAGAAGAATACTATAAAGTTAGAGGGTGGTTTAAAGGGAGGCCGACAAGAGAGACTCTAGAAAAGCTAGGACTCAAGTGGCTAGCAGATAGGCTAGAATCTGAAGGACTATTACCAGCCTAACACGAGATAATTTAAGACTTATAATCTCAAATCTTTTCCTCTCTTTTCTCCCCATAAGAGTATTAATCTCACCATATATAATCTTAGAGTGGAGTAGTCTTGACAGGCTATGATCCTGTAGTTAGAGCTCTTAGAGTTAAAGAGAAGGTAGCTAGGATTGAGAGTGGTAGAGAGCTTAGACTCTACTATAGGTTTAGGATTGATAGGTGGTATGGTGGTATTGCTACAGGTGATGTTATCGGCTGTAATCTCTCTTGTGTATTCTGCTGGAGTTGGCGTTTTAAAGATAGACCTGATCTGGGTAGATTCTATACTCCACGAGAAGTTTTCTATAAGCTGCTAGGTATTGCTAGGATGAGGGGCTTAGATAAGATTAGATTAAGTGGCGGAGAGCCTACTATAAGTAGAGATCACTTACTAGAAGTTATAAGGCTATTTGAGGAGGAAGGTTTAAAATTTATTCTTGAAACTAACGGTATACTCATAGGCTATGATGAGGGATATGCGAAAGCCCTCTCAAACTATAATAATATTATTGTGAGGGTATCATTTAAGGGTGTTAGTAGAGAAGAATTTCATAGACTCACAGGAGCGAATCCGGAAGCTTTCGAGTATCAGTTTAGAGCCTTAGAGAATCTATTAAATGCTGGTTTAAAACCTGGAATTGAATTCTACCCAGCAACTATGATAGGCTTTAGTAGTGATAGTGATATAATAGAGTTTACTAGGAGACTAGCTAGCATTCATCCGGCTTTAACAGATGTAGACTGGGAGTATGTTATACTATACCCGCATGTTAAGATGGTTTTAGATAGGGTAGGCTTAAAGCCTACTAGGGCGGTGAAGCCTAACAGTATACCTAGGAATATGATCTAGCTATACAAATCCTTCTTAAAGGACACTCCCGGCAAGCTCTTACTCTACAAGCCCTCTTAACATGTATATAGGCTACTGTCTGAAGCCAGCCTAGAGCTTTACCTAAGCTACTCCTCAAAACCCCTATACTGCACGAGCTACTCTGAGGGCATGTAGGGCAAGTATATAGCCTGCAATACCTCTTATCAGGTCTCCTACTCCATAGCCTAAATCCAAGGTTTAATAGGAATTTCTCGAAGTTAACATCGAATGGTGCATAGCTAGAGTCTAGCTTAACATGTAGTATATATGAGTATAAAGTCTTTGGACCAATACCTTTATACTCTAATAATAGCCTACTATCCTCAGAGCCGCCCTTGATAATGCTACCTCTAACACTATAATAGTATCTGAGAGCTTTAGGGAGCTCTCTAACCTGGATACTACTAATACTGGCCAGAACGTCTTCTAAATCACTATGAATAATATCAAGGGGGTCACTGTAGCTAGCTAGAATTCTCTTAACCCACCTTACAGTATTAACATGGTAGTTTGTATTCTTAGAGAGGAAGATAGACATAAATACAATAATATCATCTAAATGAGATACAGCAATACCATATGAGGGATAATACCCGATGAGATAATCAATAACCTCCCTAAATACACTCCTAACATCTCTAAGAGCACTCTCAATATCAAACCATAGACCTAGTATGTAGTCGGCATAGTTGAGGCAAAAAACACTATCATGGCTAACCAAGTAACCACTACTTGTGGCTTTAACCCTAAGACCACTACAAACACCATAATCTTTAACCATAATACTATCATGTATACTAAACATAGGTAGAGCAAAAGATGGGTATAGTAACGTGGCGGGATCCCAAACAGCTCTAACACTCTTTAATATCTCTAGCACTAGATGAATACACCCTTTATAAAAGGATATAATTGAGTAGTTAATATTAAAAATCTTATATTAAGTGAGAATTACTTAGAATAGACTCTAAGTTTTAAGTTTCTTCTTCAAAATACTTCTCTATTATTTCTCTAAACTTCTCCTTCTCTTTCTCAATATAGTTTACAAGTTCGTCTACAGAGACTGGATCTGTAAATATTAGTCTTACACCTTGGGATGTAAATACTCTATAACTCGTCTGGCACGCGTCGGAAGCTATAATAACGTCTGCGTCTCTTAAAATATTCTCTCTCAACCAGTTATACTTAGGGGGTCCACGTAGTGGTATGCCTTGTATATTAATCACATGGTGATGATGTCTTCCTTCAATATCAGTGTCTGGGAGAGATCCCAGAGGATTCTCTCTATCTTCTACGAAGACTAGATCGCCATCCTCCATATAATCATATATTTTAAATATCTGACTGTGGGCGAAGTGTCCTGGATAAACATTTCCTTCTATTGTGCTAGCTATAGCTATCCTATATTTAGTCAATTTATGCACCTAAGCTTGCTTATAAAACTAAAGTTTTTATGAGCTTGTCTATATTATGTAAGGTAGTTTCATCTATAGGTCTGTTTAGATGATATGCTTATAAGGATTATCTCCAAACCATAATCTGGTGGAACTATGTATGGGTATGGGGTTTATAGTTAGCGCGGCTATGGAGGCTGCTTTCAGGGGTTCAGCTAATTATGCTGGTGGACTAGGTGTCTTAGAAACTGATAAATTCTATGCTGCAGGCCGTATAGGTTTACCTTATATTCTTATTGTACCATTTTATCCTAAAGGCTACGTAGATTATAATGTAGCTGATAGGGCTAAGCTTGTAGAAGTTGTGAATAGGCATAGCTTCGAGTTCTTATCTAATCTTAGACATGTTAAGAGTATTAGTGTCAAAGGTAGTCAAGGTAAGCTTATAGCTGAGGCTGATATCTATGAGTATAGTTTTGGATCTGCTAAAGCACTACTATATAGAATTACTAGACCACTACATACAGCTAGTTTATTCGAGTACTTATATAGACATCATATTGATGAGTGCACATATTATATTACAGCTGCAGCTGTAGCATCAGAGATTGTTAAGCTTATCGGCAATATTAGTATCGTAGATGTCCAGGAGTCACATTTAGCTCTACTACTCTACATGTTACCTAAGAGTATAAGGAGAAGATTCATAACACACACTCCAGGCCCCTGGGGTCACCCTAGACTGTGTAGGAGTGAAGCTGAAAGTCTCTTAGACTTAAGCTTACCTAACGTTAAGACTATGACTGAGGCTGCTATGGAGAATGCAGATGAAGTCTATACTGTGTCACATAAACACTCTGAGATTACTAAGAAACTCTTCCCTAAATATGCTGATAAGATTAAGTATGTAACTAATGGTATTGATCTCGAGAGGTGGTGTAGGATTAAGGAGGATCCTGGTAGTAGTGAGGCGCTTATGAAGCTGAGATTGAGTTTTAAAGAACAACTTAAATCACTAATATCCGCTACTTCAGGTAAGAATATTGGTGATAGGCTAGTAGTAGCTTGGACTAGGAGGATTGTTAAGTATAAGAGACCATACTTTGTAGAGAGGCTTGTTTTAGAAGAAGATTTGAGGGATAGAATATTCCTAGTAGTAGCTGGGAGACCACATATCTGGGATCACTGGGGTAAAGATATGGCTGAGAGGTTTATCAGAGCCTCTAGAGAATTAGATAATATATACTTCCACTCAACATATGATACTATAATAGCATACTATCTTATATCAGGCTCAGACCTACTACTATTCACACCATTCTCAGGATGGGAGGCTAGCGGAACTAGCCATATGAAGGCTATGGTGAATGGCGTACCAGTACTATCATCTAGGGATGGCTCTAGCCTAGAGTTAATACAGGATAATATTAATGGCTGGCTTTTCGGCTTAGATATTAATGAGTTTATCGACATAGATAGAGATGCTAGAGCTCAGGAGATTGATGAATTAGAATATGATGATATGGTTAAGAAGTTGGTAAAAATAGTTAATATATATGAGAATGATAGAGATCTATATAATAGCGTATCCTATAATGCCTATAAGACTTCAATACCATTCGCCGATATTAATAGAGTCCTCAAACAATACTATCCCCAGTACTTTTCTAGCCCATAAGCTTATAGAGCCTTTAGGATCCTATAGTACTATTTAGGATTGAGGCTTTGAGTATAGTCTGGATTATTAGCTTTGAGTTTAGCGGTATAGCTAGTCTCGGAGGCTTGGGGGAGGCCGTTAAATCTAAGGCTCTAGTATTGGCTAAGAGGGGTTTTAACGTAACGGTCCTCATGCCGGCTCATGGAAGGTGTTATATGTATAAGGATATCAATTTTAGAGAGTGTAGTTTTAGGATTGGATTAGACGGGTTACATTATAGGTACTGTATTGGTGCTTGTGAAGTCTATGTTGATAATGTTAGGTTAGTCTTATTTAGGGGGCTAGATGATTATACGAGTAGTATACTAGACTCATGGCATATATACTCTAATACTCCTGAGAAGGCATCACTCCTAGCTAGAGCAGTTAGAGGGTATATTAGGTGGTCCAATACTCTACCAGATATTATTGATGTTAATGATTGGCATAGTGTCCTCGCAGGTGTAGCTGTTAAGCAGGAGGGAGAGCTTAGAGGATATGCTATACCACTAGTCTACACTATACACCTCTCTGGCTCTCCAAGCTTCCCATGGCACTATGCTTCTAGTGAGTGGTCTGGGCTAGGTGACTATATTCACCCAGTATGGAGGGTTTATAAACATAGCTTTGAGAGCTATAAGAGTGTCTGGGACTCTGTATACGGGAATATTGAAGCTTTCGGAGTACATGAGGCTGACGTTGTAGCTACAGTGAGCTGGTCATATCTTAGAGAAGAACTAGCTAGAAGACATGGCGACTGGATTACTGGTAAATCATGTGTGACATATAATACTACAGATGTCAGGGTAGAACATGTAGACTCATGGATTAATAAAGAATTTGGAGGCATATGGGAGGGGTTAGAGTGGAGACTTATAGAAGAGAAGCTTAGAGGATTAGAAGGCTGGGGCTATATAGAGCCTAACGGAATATTAGTAGTATCACTAGGGAGACTAACCTGGCAGAAAGGATTCGATATAGCAATTAAAGCATTAGACCACGCGCCCGAAGTAAAACTACTAATACTAGGCATACCAGTAGGAGACATAGACTATGAGAACTACATTAAAAACCTAGTATACGAGAAATGGAGTAGAGTTAAAGTCATAACTGGGAAAATCGACCCCATAATTAGACTAGCATTAATGAGACTATCTAAAACTACAATAATACCATCAAGATGGGAGCCATTCGGCATGACAGCAGTAGAATCCATAGCCTTAGGAACCCCAGTAGTAGCCTCAAATACTGGAGGACTAAAAGAGATAGTAGTAGATTTAAGATGGTCAAACAAAGGAACAGGAATATTAGTAAAGCCAGAAGATCATGTAGATTTAGGCTTAGCTATGAGATCACTAGCAATAATAATGACAGGTAAAGGCTACCACAATATCCCACTAGAAGAAATAAGAAGAATAGCATATACAATAAAACCAGATAGTATAAGAGAAAACTGTATAAGAAGAGTAGAAGAAACATTCAGAGAAGAACCAATATATAAAATGATAATAGATTGTTACAATAAAGCAAGACAAATGGCACACTACAGAGCAGTTACTATATAAATCGTTTTAATATAGAATATACAGTAAACCTTTAGTTATAAAATCTATTATCCTATTACTTTGAAAGATATTCTCATTAAACTCATAATGTTAATATATACTACTATTATTCACGCTTGATTGTCTATGATAAATATATATTAAAGCTTTTATACCGATTATAATAATTATTATAATACCTTAGGTGATGGGATGGTGGTTAATCGCCAATGGATAATGTAAATGATGATAATGGTCAGGTTTTGATTGGAGTTGGGCCTCCACTAAGATTATCAGATCTTCCATCTCCTCCGAGTAGTCTTATAGGATTAATTAAGATAATAGGGCCTAGCGTTATTGTTCTTGGGATGGGTATTGGTGCTGGAGAATGGCTTTTAGCTCCTGCAGCTACTGTAAAATATGGTGTAGGAATTCTATGGATTGCTACTATAGCTATAATTATTCAAACTCTAGCTTTTCTTGAGGCTGTTAGATACACTATATATACTGGAGAGCCTTTAACAACTGGTATTATGAGGTTATGGCCTGGACCTAAATTCTGGGGTTTTATTCTCTTAGTATTGCTGGTTTTAAGTCTTGGATGGCCTGTTTGGGCTTTTGGAGCAGCTACAGCTATAATTGCAGCTTATATGGGTAGACTCCCAGGGCCTCAAGATGCAAATTTAATTTTAATATCAGGCTTCATCCTGTCAGTACTCATTATATTAATTTTATCTTTTGGAGGTAAAGTTGTTAGAGTTTTAGAGGTCTCTCAATTGTTTATGATGATTTTCGTTCTTGTAGTTATGGTTTTACTTGTATTTACTATAGTTCCTAAAGTTAGCCTTATTAATGTAATTAAAGGTTTCATATCATTTGGTCAAATACAATCTAGTGATTTACTAGGAGCAGCTCTACTACTAGGAGCTGTTGCTGGATATGCTGGAGCCGGAGCCTTTGCTAATACAGTTATCTCAAGTTATTATAGAGATAAAGGTTTAGGTATGGGAGCTTATGTTGGGAGTATAACTACTATAGTAGGAGGATCGAAGATAAACCTATCACCTAATGGTGTAGCATTTAAGATAACAGATGATAATTTAAGGAGGTGGAGAGCTTGGAGAAATATTGCATTAATAGATATTATAGGTATATTTACTTTAGGTTCATTCCTAGGAATACTACTACCAGTAGCTCTAGCTATAACATTACTACCACAAGGTGAAGATATAGGAGGATGGGCTGTTGCGGTATATCAAGGCGAAGCTCTAAAAACCATATATGGATCAACCGGCTGGGCTATAATCCTAGTAGTTGGATTCTGGGTACTATACAGTACCCAGCTCGGACTAACAGAACTTGTTGTTAGAACAGCTACAGATATACTATGGACTATGAGTAGTAAAATAAGAGAGCTTACAAGAAACGATGTTAGAAAAGTATACTATACTCTACTAGCCTTTATGACACTATGGATAATAACATCATATATCCTATTCTATATACTCAAAATTAACCCACTACTAGCATCAGCACTAGTAGCTAATATGTCAAACATAGTGTACCCATTAACAGTCTTAGCTAACCTGTATATAAACATAAAATATTTACCAAAAGAGATAAAACCATCACCAATAATAGTAGCAATACTACTAGTAGGAACAATATTCTGGCTAACATTCTTTACACTATTCCTACTATCATTAGTACTAAAATAGTAATAGAATCAATGAAGTAATTTTTCCTCCTATCTTAAACTCTTTTTAATCTGAATTAAACATTAGTTAATTGTAAAGAATAATATTATGAAGACTATAAAGGTCAGTGATGCGGGGCCTTATCATTAAATCAACCGAAAACTACCTACATCATCCTAATATAATCAAATAGTAACTTACGTTATTAAACATTAAATACTCAATAATTAAACTCTCTTAGTAATAATAGATAGCGGGGTGCTCAGACGATGCAAGCCCTGTCACTCTTCCAATAAGCCCGCCTTTCATCATAGCTTATAGCTATACCATTCATAATCTATGTAGCTCCTAGAGAATAAAAATATTCATGTATCAGATTAATATATGCCTCCTTTGATAGATCTTCATAATCGTAGTCTTCCCTTTCAATAACCTGTAAATACTATTAACTATAATCAATAGCCTTCTATTTAATAGAGAGCTTATATAAGCTTAGATGTATGCAGGCTAAGATATAGGAGCTATTCACTTAAAAGTCTTCATAACTAAGAAAGGTTAAACTATGGAATAAAAATATCGAGGTAAAGATGTACTAGGGGCTAATTAGTTGTTTTATGTATAATTTAGGATTTTGTTGACATTGGATGTTCCCATAAGAAAGTCTCCGTCTATAATAGAAATCACTTTCTTCATTACATGGACTAAAATATTTTAGTGATTTGAGGTAATTTATTGAGTTATTTCGAGCATAAGAAAAGCTGTTTTTCATGTTATGAGATAGTTTTAGGACGATAACAAGTGTCTAGGGTATATAGATGGAGAGATTGCTTTGGTTTAGTCTATACCAATCTATTTTATAATGTAAAATTATAAATTTATGTACTTAATTATTAGATTTTATATAATAAAATATATAAACCGCGATGAAAGTATTATTATTTGGTCTTGGTGAGTCGACTATGAAGACTGATAGGAGGGATTTTATTAAGATATCTGCTATATCTGCTTTGGCTGCCTTGACAATGTTTGGTTTTAGTTCTTACGATGTTATTGGTAGGAGGTTAGCGCAACAGGTTATTTTGAAGGAGGCTCCTGTAGAGCCTGTAGAGGGTTTGAAGTTTGTTAAAACCTTTTGTGGTATGTGTGTAGCTCTTTGTGGTATTCAAATTGGTGTTGATGGTAATAATAGGCCTAGAGTAGTATTTCCTATAAGAGAGCATCCACAGCGGGGTCTTTGTGGTAGGAGTGCTAGTAGTCTGTGGCTTTGGAGGAATGCTTTGAGGCTTAAGAAGCCTATGGTTAGGGTTGGTGAGAAAGGTGAAGCTAAATTTAGAGAGGTTGATTGGGATACTGCTCTTAATAGTATAGCTTCTAAGCTTAAAGAGGTAGTTGATAAGTACGGGTATAAGGCTATAGCTATTGCATTTCATGATGTTTGGTCTTATTATATGCCTCTCTTCTCATATCTTCTTGGAACTCCTAATACTGTAAGTGTTCTTGGTACATGTGCTGGGTCTGGTATTGTAGCTAGAATGCATACTTTAGGTGTAGGGCCGCCTTTTGCTGTTGACCCTGACTATGAGAACTCAAGTTTCCTGTTATTAGTAGGTAGGGCTTTAAGCCCTGCTAGTATGGGTGCAGTTCATAGAGCTATGACTAATGAGAAGCTAGATATAGTTATTGTTGATCCTAGAATGCCTGAGTTAGCATTTGGCAATGTTAAATGGATATCTATAATACCAGGGACTGATTCTGCTTTCGCTCTAAGTATTATACATGTTTTGTTAGAAGAGGGTCTTTATGATGCTAATTTCCTTAAGAAATACTCTAATGCTCCATTCCTAGTAAAACCTGATGGTAAGCCTTTAACTGAAGCCGATATTATTGAAGGTGGAGATTCTAAGAAGTATTTAGTGTTTGATGCTAAGGATAAGAAGCTTAAAGACCATAGAGAGGCTTTAGATCCAGACCTCTGGTATATTGGTGAGGTAACCCTAAAAGATGGAACCAAGATTGAAGTTAAGACAGCTCTAAATCTATTAAAAGATAGAGCTTCAAGATATAAGCCTGAAGAGGCTGAGAAAATTACTGGAGTTAAGGCTAGCGATATAAGATGGGTTGCTAGGAAGCTTGCTTTAAAGAATGGAGTTGTAGATGATTTATGGTGGACAGCTAAGAATGGGAATGACTATAATGATGTAAGGGCATTCATAATAATTAATACTCTACTAGGCAATATAGATAAGCCTGGAGGCCTCTGCTTCCAAGAATCAACTAAACTCCCCTCAATCATAACTGTTAAGACTGTTGAGGGTAAGAAAGTTGCTGAAACTGTTTATGGTGCAAGAATGCCAGAGGAGCTTTTTGGAGACGTAACTAAGCTGAGAGTTGATAAAGCTAAGTATCCTCTAACCCCTTCAACCTCTGACGCTCTTCTAGATGCTATATTAGAGGAGAAACCTTACCCGATTAAAGCTTTATTCACGATTGGAACTAGTATGATAATGAGAGATATGAATACAAAGAAGGTTACTGATGCTTTAAAGAAGCTTGAACTCTTAGTTGTAATAGATGTGCTCCCTATAGATGATACCAACTATGCTGACTATATTTTACCGGATACAATTTTCCTTGAGAGAGATGAGATAACATTTACCAAGTGGTCTCTCCATGCTGTAGTTCAGAGACAGTCTAAGGTTGTAGACCCGCCTGAAGGATTCGATGCTAGAGATGCTCTCTGGGTAATATTTGAAATTGTTAGAAGAGCGTTCCCCGAGAGGGCTAAAGCTTTAGGCTGGGATGATAGATATGCAGACTATAAGATTTACAAAGAAGAGTTCCTACCTAAGATTGAGGAGGCAGTAATATCTAAGCTCGCCGCGGCATGGAATATAGATAAGGAGAAGCTTAAGAAAGCCCTAGAAGAGGAAGGATATTATGTGCTTAAAAAGAAGGAGTACTATGTGACACCATATAAGACAGCTCTTGGAACCCCCTCCGGTAAGGTTGAGATATACTCTCTAGCAGCATTAGCTAACGGCTTAGATCCACTACCAGACTATATTCCTCCGCCATACGCTAAGCCGAAAGCTCAAGATGAATTCTACTTTATTAGTGGTAAGGCTCCCCTCACCTCTGTCCATGCAAGCCTTATGGAGCCTATGAAGTTCATTGGAGATAGGAGTGTATGGATGAACCCAAAGGATGCTGAAAGGCTTGGAATCCGTAGTGGCGATGTAGTAGAATTAGAAAGTATAGATACAGGGGTTAAAGCTAGAGCTAAGGTTAAAGTAACTAAGAGAGTTAGAGAAGGAGTCCTCTTCGTATATAGTAATATGTGGGGTTGGATGTCAAAGCTCTTACCAGAAGATCACTTCGCAAAAGAAGGAGTAAACCCCAATTGGCTAAACAAAGGCTATGTAACTCCAATAGTAGGTGGAGGTTCATGTAATTGTAGTGTAAGGGTGAGGAAGTTATGAGGCTTGCATTCGTCTGGGACTCTCGTAAATGTATAGGATGTATGGCTTGCGTAGTAGCTTGTGCCTCAGCAAACTATCCAGATTTTATGGAGAATACTAAAGCTAATCCTCAATGGAACTGGCTTGCAGGCAATATAAGAATTATAGTTAATGAGATGGAGGAGAAACCATTCATAAGACTTTTATCCTGCCAGCACTGCGATAACCCGCCATGCGTCTACGTATGTCCTACAAAGGCTACTTATATTGATAAGCGCACGGGCTTAGTTAGAATAGATCATGATAAGTGTATAGGGTGTAGGTCTTGTCTTGTAGCATGTCCATATAATGCTAGATGGTTAAATCCTGTAACATTACAACCTGAAAAATGCCCTGGCCCCTTATGCTCTAAAAAAATGGAGCCGGTGTGTGTTGAAGTATGCCCAGCTGGGGCTAGGCTATTTGGGGATCTCGACGATCCTAACTCACCAGTTAATGAGGTATTGAGGAAGCATAAGGTAGAGAGGATGTTAGAGCGTCTTGGCACAGAGCCTAAGTGGTTTATAGTTACAGGGTGACCATTATGGGGGAGTCCAAGGTTCCTGGGAGGCTGACTGCTTTCATTGCTTCACTAGTTTTAATAATTGTAGGTTTCGCTATGATAGTCTACGGCTTTACTAGGAAGGAAGCTCACATTATAAATTGGGGTTTACTAAATGTTGGCTATATTTACTTTGCTATGGCAGCTGGAGGTTCAATATTGATTTGGAGTATTTATATAGTTCTCGGCTATAGAGGGCCTAAAGGAGAGCTTGATAATATAGTTAAGCTTGGATTATGGTTCTCTATAGTAAGCCTAGCTGTAGCTGGCATAGTAATACTTGTAAAGTTGACTAGACCTTTAGACGCGGCTTTACTAATACTATCAAGTTTTAACCCAGCCTCTAGAATAGCATTAGATGTACCCCTTATTACATTATTTATTGTAATCTTAGCAGTACAATTAATACTCTTGATAAGAGCTCATAGTATGAGTATTGGTAGAGTTGAGTTAGCCTTAGCAGTCTTAGGATTTATAATTGCAATAGCATTATACAGTAACCTAGCCCAAGTACATAGCACTCTAATATCTATCCCAGGATGGTACGGGTCTCTCCCCTTACTAGCCCCATACTTTATAGCTAGCGCCATTCTACTAGGGACAGCTAGTCAAGCACTCTTCACAATACCTTACATATGGAGGAGTGAAGAGATAAAAGGTTTTATGACAAGATATCATGGATCAATAATAGCTTTAGCAATCCTTGTAGTAGCATTTCTAACCATATGGAATATAGTAACAGTAGTGTATAGACCAGATGCGTGGGTAACTTATAGTGAAATCATTATGGGAGCCTATGCTCCAATATTCTGGATTTTCGGAATACTACTAGGCATAGGAGCTACACTAGTACTAGCCTTATACGCAGTATCCAGTAGAAGCATTACAGCCCTAATACTCGCCTCAATACTAACCCTAATAGCAGTTTTCGTAAATATTTACATAATAACCATAGTACACCAAACAATAATACCCGAAGCCATAAGCGGACTCTTCATAGTAAGAGAATTCAATATAACACTAGATGAAGTTCTAATATTAATAGGAGCAATCATAATATGGATATCTCTATATGTTCTCGGCCAAATACTACTACCACTACTACCCGGGGAGAAGCCGAGAAGACTCCTCATTTTCAAATAAAATAAATAAAATTTCTCCTTTTTCCCTCATATATTCAATTTTTAAGGTTTAAAGATTCATTCTCATTGAAAGGCCTAACTCCTCTACTACCTTACTCACAATCCTTTTAGCGTCAAAGAGGCTATGATCTGCAATCGGAACATGTATGTACTGAGAGTATAATAGGTTGGTAGGCATATCTACGTATCTGTATACACTAGTATTTTTAGGCCTGTAAAGTTCCAGTCTTTAGCCTATTCTGAGTCTTATGCTTGTTTTCTTCCTTTCCTAACTAGGAATGTTGCTAGAGCTAAGATTAAGATAATAACGATGACAAAGCCTAAGTATGGTAGCCAGGTTTTGATTGGTGTTGGAGGTGTTACAGCTTCTTTCACAGTAAAAGTTCTTCTTTGTCCATTGGCCTCAACCTCATATGTTCCCACTACATTTCTGGTTACTTCAAATATAACAATTTTAGATTCTCCCCCTGAAAGTGTAATAGTTTTTGAATCTACAATTGCACCATCTACCTTAAGTTTAACTGTATAAGAGCCTGTCTCTTCGCCAACATTGGTTATATTGATTGTGATCTTAACAACTTCTCCAGGTTTAACTTCACCTGGACTTATAGATAGACTGGTAATTCTAAACTCGGCTGGCTTAAGGGGTGCTTTTAGAATAAAGCGTCCTGTTAAGCCGTTTACTTCAACATTATAAGTACCTGGAACATCTCTTCTTACCTTAAATGTCACAGTAGTCGATTCTCTAGGTGCTAGCTTTATATCTTTACTAGCCTCATCTAAACCATTTATCTTTAAAGTCACTCTATATACTCCTTCTCCCTCACCAATATTTCTCACAGTAACTGATATCGTTATCTCCTCTCCGACTCTAGCTTCCGTTGGATTTATCAGCAAGTTACTTATTTCAAACTTCGCGGTAAGAGGTATAGCTGTAAGCCTCATAATGATATAGCCATCTCCACTTATTGTAGCTATTGTTGAAGATTCCGTTGTATTCTTAATACTAATACCTCCAGATGATTCCCATTGTTTAAAGCTATACCCTCTTGGAATAAATCCAGTTGTAAGTGGGTAAGAGCCTATAGTTACAGTTGTTGTACTACCATGCGAGTAAGTTTTACCTGCAAAAATTAATGAAGCTTCGCTAATAACATTTCCAGCTTCATCGTAAATGTAGAATTTAACTATATGTGTTTGTGCTAAGACTGTAAGCGTATAAATTGCTGTTTTTGACAGGCCACCATCTAATCCTGTAATAGTTATTATGTATAATCCTTCAGGTGTTAATGTTGAAGTTAATATAGTCATATTTGAATAAGCTGTAGCTATACTTGGATTAATCGTAACACTATCTGGGTTAAAGCTTACTGAGGTTCCTGGTGGGAGATCTGAAGCTGAAAAGCTTATAGTAATTGAAGAGTTATAGCCACCAATGAGTGTAACCGTGATAATTGTAGAAATACTTCTACCATGTATTATGGAACCATTTGTAGGTAAAACTGAGATTGAGAAAGTGTAGAAGTATGCTATTTCAATTATAGGTTCATTTATTATAATATTCACGGAGCTTCTAGTCCCACTATATGACCCATTTCCATAGCCAATCCATCGCTCAAAAGTCCAGCCTGGAGATGGTGTAGCACTAATTAGAATTAAAGAGCCGGCATCATACCAGCCTGAGCTTGGTGAGACAGAACCACCATCGCTCGGGCTAGCCTGTATGGTTAAGTAGTATTGAGTCTTATAAGATGCAGTTATAGAGCCTCCACCTGAAGGTACAATTATTAAGCCGCTTCTAGCATCTGATAAACCACTTGTAGAAACCCATACATAACGCTTACTAGCTCCGGCACTAACCAGGTCAGTCCAAGTGAATGAGTGATAAGAGCCAACTTCCCATGTGAAGCTTATAGGTAAGTCTGCATACGTGTATCCTACACCATCAACAATTAACACAATCCCTGACGCGTCATAGCTTAAACCTAAGGCGGAGAATGTTATAGTAGCAGTTTGTGGAGGAGCAACTACTTCCTGCTTCACAGCTACATATACGGGATTTAATGCTGATTGAGAACCACTTCTGAGTCCTATCGTGATCTTACCAGTTTCATTAACTTTAATAGTTACCTGTGTAATCCCCTCAGTCACATTTGTAACATTAATAATTCTTGCTAAGCCTTCTAGTATAACAATCTTAACTTCACTTGTTGTTGGATGAGCTATAAGGACGTGGAGTACTCCTGAGGTATTTGCGAGGATCTCTATCTTTGCATAACCTTCCTCATTAAGTATAAGCCCTTTAGACTCTATTAAATTACCGGGGAGGCTGTTAAGCGCTTCAGTAAATTTAGATGCTAACTCTTTTGGTACTAGAACCTTACCTCCTAAGAGCTCAGTAATATCTTTAAACTGCCATTTAAGACTCCACTCTACAGCATTAACCAAAAGTACTTCAGCAATCTCGTCCTCAACAGCTTCTACTTCAAAGCTAAAGTAAACAGCCCGATATCCTAAGGGAGACCAGTACTTATCATGAACTATAATTCCTGCAAGGCCATCCTTAGAGAGAGCTATGAGCTTTGTTGGAAGCAGTTGTAGTATCATATCATATGCATTACTAATGTTAAATGTTAAAGTAAGACTATTACCTAGGTTAGGAATGTTTATAACTAAACTGAGTATAGCGTCTGAAATATTAGCACTAATTATAGATCTATAGAAGCTTGGGAGAGTCCAATTTAAAGACATATTCATATGCTGTATAATATTCTCTGAAGAGTAAATCTCCTGGGTTGTATTTTCTATAAGTCTTGAGAGCTTACTATAAACTCTTTCTGCTTGAGGTCTCATCTCCTGAGCTTTCCACCAAGCTGTATACGCTAGAGCTCTAGGCATTACAAGCTGCCAGCCAACCTGAGTATATGCTGGTATATTAAATTCATTATATACGCTTGGTATTAGAATACTAAATTCCTCAGGGATATTCAAGTCAAGGTATTTAGCTTCAATAGTTGTCTTCATTGAACCATTGAAAGGTACGTAGGGGACTTGAATTGGAATAGAGCCGACAAGCAACCCTAAGTACTCATATTGACCACATAAAGTATAGGCAATCTGATCACGTACATACTCCCATAGAGCTAGTTCAGGCATTCCTAGAAGTGCTGCTATAGTACTCTCAAGAATTATATTTACATCTTCAATAGCCTCACCTACATGTCCTCTAGACCCTACCTTATAATGTTTTTCAGAGCTGCAGTCAGTCCAAACAATCCAATCACTTAATGTTCCATGTGTTACTATAAGTCCCACATGCTTTGTCTTTATATATACAATTAACTCATTCAGGATACTTATATCTCTGAGATCCCAGTTCCAGGGACTAATTTTTCCTGTTACATTAACTCCAAGCCATAGATTACTTAGGATTATAACGCTTGGTTCAAAACCCCCTTTCAATATGTCTACTACGGATATATCAGGCCAAGCTATGTAGAGGTTATAGTACTTTCCAAGCTTCTCCCAGTGATGGAAAGGTATAATACCATTCCTGTTAATAAGACCTGAGATTTTACTTATTATAGTTATATTTCTCATAATACTGTCTGGGATCTCATAATTAGAATAGTCTTTAAGCATTTTTGAGAGCTGTTTCAAGTTATGTTGAAGTAGCCATAGCTTGACATAAGGGTCAATAATGAGGACTCTGGTACTACTGGACTCGTTAACAACGTAGTAGAACCCTGACGGTGAAGTAGACGTATTTCCATCGGTATCTGTTACATTAGCCCGGAACATAACATAGTGGCCTTCCGGCTGTCCATCTATCTGCGCATTAAAAATCTTGATGGAAAAGCTTATGCTTGAAAGTTTTGGCAGACCTGGAGGAATAACTTCATTAATTAAATTTATTATATCATTTATCTTCTTTATCATATCTTCGATAGGGGACATTAGTCCGTCAGGGACTAGCATTAACGTGTTCCACGGCTCTCCATCAACTGAAAATTCAAAACTAACATCTTTAACTCCTTCACTATCTATAGCTACGATTAGAGCCTTCATTTGCTTATTACCACCTAACACCCATCCCTTAGGCCCTAATCCACCTGTCTCCATAAGGAGAGTAGGATCACTGAGAATATCGTAAACTGCTGTGAAGACAAGCGGGGGTTTATATGGAGCTTCACCTTCAATAACTGTATAATTGCCTGAAGCAATCTGAGCACCATTAACTATAAGCGAGTAATTAACATGGCTTAAAATCTTCTACGTATAAATTACATCTCTCATAGTTTTTGCTGGAAGGCCTGGAATAGATGTAAAATACCACCCAGGAGAATAAGGGATTGGAAGCATTGGTAGATCAAATGTTCTCGACTCTGAAAGTAATACTGAACCATCCCTCATTAAGCTTAACGTTATAGTTACGGAAAGATTTATAGTACTAATATTCCCATAAACTTCAGCAAAGATAATAACACCTTGCATTGAATAAACAGTCTTCGGAGATCTGGTTAGTGAAAAGACAGAGATAATACTGTTACTACTAGGCTCTACCATAACCTGCTGGGTAGGTATTGAAGCAAGGACTAAAGCCACCAAAAACAGCATGGATAGAATAACTGCCATAGATTGTTCTATGTTCATAAGGCTTTTCAGCTTCATCTAACTAGCACCTAATATATTAGACATTCTACTAATTTAAAAACTTTATGAACTCCGCTATTTATCAATTTAAGGAAAGAGCATACCGGATATAATTAAGCTATTTAGTCTTGAGACTGCAGGTGGTTTTTTTGACAATATTAGTATTAGAGCTAGCGTGCAGTGTTAAGGTTGTTAGTAATGTTGAATCTTCTGAGGTTATATCTGACCTTCTAATATCTCTTCTTATCGATGAGATCAATATTGGTGACAAATTAATGGGTGAGCTAGGGGTAGCTCTTGAAGATATAGGTAGAGGCTTATGGGGATTTAGATGGGAAGATAGAACTAAAGTAAGAATTAATATGCCCCTTAAATACTGGAGAACACCGTAGAGATTCGAGAATATTAAGCTTCTACTATGAGGTCTTCGAGACTTTCTGGGTAATATGTTATTTTCTCATAGCCTTCTTCAGTTACTAGTATGGTATCTGAGTACCTAAAGCCTCCAAGGCCTTTAACGTATATTCCTGGTTCTATTGTTAGAGTCATTCCAAGCTTTAACTCTCTCATCTCCAATGTCTAGGAGTAAGGCTTATTGGCTTATTATTTTTCCAAGTATGCTGATAATGCTTTTAGTTTTGGCGTTTACTTTAATTTCCTATATGATTGGATGTTACTAATGAATACTCTGAGATGAGCAGTGTTAAATGAACTCCTAAAAGCTGCGATACTACAATGATACTCATACTTCAGTATTATAGGCTTAGTATGGTTTTAGGTTTGAACTCTGTACATGCTAAAAAACTAAATGATAAGATTATTGAAGAATTAAGACTTCTAGCTTTAAGCTCTAAGCCTATAGATGTTAGAATGGAACTCTTAAAGCCTCCAAGACTTAAGATTAGCCTTAGCGAAGAACTTCCCCCAATAGGACATAGATCACCTCTAGAGAAGCTATCTATTCTCGGGAACCCGAATATTCCTAAAGTTATTGATAGGGTTTATGAGGATAGAGATCTTAGAGCTAAGAATGCTATCTTAATTCTTTATGAGAGAGGAATCCCTATATCTTATATTCAAAGACTTCTAAGTATTGGACCTCTTGGAATTGGAAGATTTGGAAAACTTGTACCTACGAGGTGGAGTATAACAGCTGTTGATTCTATAATTTCTAAAAATCTAGTATTGAAGGTTAAGGGTTATGATATTATTGATAATATAGAGGTTTACATTTGGAAAGGTTATGATAATACTATAAATAGCAATACTGTACCCTAGAGGATAGAGTTTTGAGTGGATGGAGACTTGGTAACCTGGGTCAACATGGAATCCTGAAAGTTCAGAGGTGATAGTTGAAGGAGATTATGAAGGCTATAATGGTAGATCAGATTATCCAGGTATAGGGGGATGCTATTATGCTAGTATGCTTGCAGCACTAGAGTATTTAGAGGCAAGGAGAAAGCAGGCTACAGTTATAATTTTTGGGGAGGTATATCCTGGGTTTAATATACCGGTAGGAGTATGGTTTGTTAGAGAAGCTGTGAGAGCATTATTTAAGAGAACTCCTATAATTAAAACAAGTAATATTAGTGAGGTAAAAGAGGTTATTGAGAAAGAGAGCCGAATAGGGTGGAAGATGTGGTTTAGTAAGTCAAAACTACTTAGGAGATTTATAGGTGAGAAAAGACTTGACATTACTTTCAAGTAGTTCTATTAAGTTTGGAAGGCTTACAATTTACATATCAAATGTTAAGAATGCATTATCGAGACGCGGACTTCCAGATTTAGATTATGCTTTAAACCCATATGCAGGATGCTCTTTCGGCTGTATCTATTGCTATGCTAGACTCTATACTAGAGATAGAAGAGCTTATAGTAACTGGGGTGATATTGTTATTGTTAAAGCTAATATTGTTAAAGTTTTAGAGCATGAAGTTAAAAAGTTACCTAGAGGAGTAGTAGGATTAGGGACTATAACAGATGGCTATCAAACTATTGAATCTATATTTAAGTTAACCAGGAAATCTCTAGAGATACTTCTAGAAAAAGGATTCCATTTAAGTATTCAAACAAAAAGTCCCATGATACTAAGAGATCTAGACATACTTACAGCTAATAAAGAAAATGTTGATGTAGGCTTAACATTAACAACTTTAAACTATGAAATAACAAAATTCATAGAACCATACGCCCCCCACCACTAGCAAGATTTAGAGCATTAGAAAATCTAACTAAAGCAGGAATTAAAACATGGATCTTCTGTGGACCAGTAATCCCAGGGTTAAACGATGACCCAGAGACTGCAGAAACCATAATTAAATTATCAGCTAAAACAAAATCAACACTATACTATGATAAACTAAGAGTTAAACCATTCATGCTATCAAACAATCACCCACTAGAAGAGGCGTCACTAAAAGCAAAATCTAAATGGTGGCTAGCTAAGGTGAAATCCATGATTAAAAGACTATGTCTAGAGTATGGACTAGAGTGTTTCCCCGCCTTTATTAAGGAAAATTCGGGGAATTAAACCTGTATTCCTCATATTATAGAGAGTTTAATGGTTTAGGGTCTAGCGGCATGCTCTAAGAGCTTTGATTAGGGCGTTGTGGAATTCTTCATCTATGTGGTTTAATGTGTTTAGGAGATTATCTTGAATACTATAATCTTGAATTCTGATGTTTAGCCACATTACTGTACCTGTAGGTTTTATGTCTCCCCATGAGAGTATTGTTTTGGCTATTTTAACTGCTACTGCCTTCTCATCAGCTTCAATTAACCTCTTTACTATTGGGTCTTGGAATTTCTCAGCTATAGTATATGGGATTAGGAGGCTAGCTATTCTTATGAGTGATAGTGGTATATTGATACTCTTATCTCTCCCCATATCTTCTTCAGATAGGTTTCTCAAGTCTTCAAATTGCTTTACAGAGTTTACTTCAATTGGGAGCCTACATCCTAGTGGTTCTATGCTTAGAGCTTCAGTGTTTCTTATTAGTAATACTCTTCTATATAATACTCTTAGCTTATCCCAGAAGTAGGCATCTAATCCTAACTGCTTATGACCTGCAACTACTATGTTATATGGTATTGATATTAAAGTCTCTAATAGATTATGTCTCATATTTCACCATCTCATCTTATTATCAAGCTTATCTATCATAACCGCTCTCCTAATACTAGTCTAACTAAGCTCTCTCCTAACCTAAACATTCTAGTATGGGGGAAAGCGGGTTTAGATACATCTTTAATATTAACATCTAAAGTTCCTATACGGTACATCAAAACCCCTAAGCACCATTAGGCTAGGTAATATTCTAAGGTTTAATATTTAAGCATTTAAGCCCTGGAATGTTTCTTATTAATTGGTCAAGGTGTTAACCTATGAGTTCTACTAGAGTATCTAGGACTACTCTTATAGCTGTTGCTGTTATTATAGTAATTCTGATTTTAGCTTCAGTTTACTTTTTAACGAGAGTCCCGGCTCCTACAACGCCTACACCTACACCAACACCAGTTACGACACCAACTATTACAATAACACCAACGCCTACACCTACACCAACACCAGTTACTCCTCCTCCAGGTCCTCCAGCATTAGTTATAGAGACTAGTAAAGCTTTTGTAGTAGTAGGTCTTAAAGGCTCCTCAGTGTCACCCTTCGATACTAAGGGTAAGCCTCTAATAGTTGTATCCTATCAGCCTGATCCTCAGGCTACTAAACCTGTTGAGAAGTCTGTAGCTTTTACAGATATTAACCCATCATTCTGTAGGATAGAGTATTATGATGCTCTAGTTATGGCAGCTAGGAGGGTTGGAGATCCATTTATTAGAGAGCAGCTCTATGAGGCTATACATAAGCTTAGCGGTGAAGAAGTTATATTATTCTGGTTAGGTCAGAATAAGATTGTATTAAACTATTGGAGCTGGGTTAAGGGGAGATATTATCATCCAACTCTAGGAGAGAGATATGACCTAGTCTATGAGGTCCCAGGAGCTCCAGCTGTTAAGACTGGTATAAAAGACTATGTTAATGATGCGAAGACACTATCAATAATAACCTTCGGGTGGCCTGATACATTTGACCCAGCAGCTAACTATGAGAGCTTTGGATGGCTAATATTCCATAATATAGGGTCAACTCTATTAACATTCTGGAAGGATGACCTAAAGACTCTAAGACCCGAGCTCGCAGTAGCCTGGGCTAGGAATGCTGAGTCTACAGAATACTACTTTATCATAAGAAGCGGTGTCCTTGCATATGATCCATGGAATAAGAAGACTTATGAGATAACAGCCTTAGATGTACTATTCACAATATGGAGGATAGCTAGGCTACAGCTTGATCCTAGCTGGATGATAACTGAGTTTATAAACGTTAATGAGAGTACTGTATTATCAGAAGCTGAGTTTAATACGTTACTAGCTAAGGGAGGAATATATGCTGATTATGGAGGATTTTCTGGTGAAGTTAAGAGTCTCTCCGAGCTGTTATCAGTATTTAAGTATGTTGGAGGTACTGCTAACGTAGTCAAACTTAAACTCTACTACTCATATGCTCCAATCCTAAGTATACTAGCAGATCCATTCACAATGGTTATACCAATGAAATACTTATTCGATAATGTAGAAGAGCTTAAAGGTAAGTATGAGCAGGCTATAAGAGAATTTAATGAAGCTAAAACTCCAGGCGTTTGGGCTAAGTATATTGGAACCGGGTCTAACGAGCCAACACATTTATTCCTACACAAGTACCCGCCAAGTTCTGGCCCATACTATATAGCTGAGTATGTGGAGAAATCACACATACTCCTAGCATACAACCCATACTACTGGAATACTACCCTATGGGTACAATTATATGGAGCAGTAAAGCCTGCATATGAGAGGGTCTTATTCATGATTAATGATGATGCAGTAGCTAGAGTTGAAATACTTAAGAGAGGAGCAGCAGACTTTGGAGCCATACCTCTAGCTAGACTAGATGAAATTAAGGGATACACGTATCCAGGTACAGACTATAAGATTATAGTAGAAGAGCCTGGACTATCGCCAGCGATAACATTTATAGTACCCAACTGTATGAAAGAGCCATTCAATAATAAGCTTGTAAGGCAAGCATTAGCATATGCAATACCCTACGATGAGATAATAAATGCTGTATTTGTTGGTAGAATAGTCAGATTAAATGGAGTAATACCCGCAGGATTCCCAGGTCATAATGAAGAGATAGCTGTTAAATACAAATTCGACTTAGCTAAGGCAAGAGAGCTCTTAAGACAAGCTGGGGTAGATTTAAGTAAGTATAGTATAAAACTATGGTATAATAGAGGTAATGTTGAGAGAGAGAAGACATTAACACTATTACAGGCTACATGGGGCCAATTAGGGCTTAGGATAACTGTTGAAGCCCTAGATTGGCCTATACTACTAGATAAGACAGAGCATGGAGAGTTCGATGTATGGATGGTTGGATGGCTACCAGACTATATAGACCCAGATAACTATGCAGGCCCACTATCATATGGAGGGACTAAGTTTAAGGTTTTAGATGCTGTAGTTGTTAAGACTATTGATGAAGCTCAAAGAGTCTTCATATCAGATAAGTAGTTATAATCCTATAACTTTTTAGGCTTTATTCCTCTTTTAATCTCTGGTGCTTTGGTTGGCTGATCTTAAGAGGTTTTTATTTAGGAGGGCTCTCACATTTATACCAACAGTTATAGGTGTAACTTTCCTAGTATTCTTTATAGCTGCAGTTCTACCTGCTGATCCCGCTAAGTTATGGGCTGGGGGTGAGAAGGCTAATCCTCAAGTTGTTGAGAATATTAGGAGAGAGTATAGGCTAGATAGGCCTATATGGGAGCAGTACCTCTTCTTTATTAAAAATGCTGTTACAAATCAGATAGTGAGCCCTGTATCCCATAATAAGGTTTGGGAGGATCTTGCTAGGAGGCTCCCTGTTACTATGCAGCTTACAATCCTAGCTTTTACATTCATAGTATTCATAGGTATACCTTTAGGGATACTATCAGCTTTAAAGAGGGATAGTATTATAGATATGATTGTTAGAATACTAGCACTCTTAGGAGTTTCAACTCCAGTATTTTGGCTCGCATATCTCCTCATATTCGTATTCTTCACGAGACTAGGCTGGATAACCTTAGCTGGTACACCTATAGCTCCATACACTATAACAGGAATCCCCCTCATAGACTCCATAATAAAATTAGACTTAGAGACTTTCAGGCAGGTAATTGAGAGATATTGGCTACCATCTCTCGTACTAGCTTATGCTAATATAGGTGTTATAGCTAGACTTGTGAGGAATAGTTTCCTTGATGCTCTAAGTTCTGACTTTGTAGAGTTTATTGATGCTAGGGGGTTACCTAGGTATAGGAAATATCTTCATGTACTTAAAAATGCTATGGTCCCCGTGATTACTGTTTTAGGGTTAACTTTTGGAGGCTTACTGGCTGGGGCTCCAATAACAGAGACTGTATTCGGTCTCCCCGGCGTTGGTAGATACTTAATTGATTCTATAAGATTCTATGATTACTTGACTTTAATGGGCGGGGTCCTCCTAATAGCTTTAATATATGTTACTGTTAACCTCTTAGTAGATATAAGTTATGCGATCATAGATCCTAGGGTGAGATACTAGGGTGTCGAGTGAGGAGAGAGAGGTTTATGAGAAGAAGATCCTGGATAAAATTGTTGATATTATCTTAGATAACCTAGCATCCGCTATAGATAGAGTTAGACCTGGCTGGAAGACTAGGAATGAGGCTAGGATTGAAGAGTTTAAGTTAACACTATATGCTCTAAATAGGTCTCCTCCAGGACTCCTAGGGCTCTCTCTAGTAGTATTCTTTATCTTAATAGCTTTAATAGGCCCATATATAGCACCTTTTAGCTATGATATGCCCCTAGTCTTATGTGATCAGAGGGCTTACCTAGCTCCTCCAGGATCTACTATAACTATAAGAGATGGTAGTCTATGTAGTGATGTCTACGGTATCAAGCCTGGAAACTATACATTAATACTTGGAGCTGATGACTTTGGGAGAGATCTCTTTAGCCGCATACTATATGGCGCTAGGACTAGCCTCGTCGTAGCAGTCATGGTTATGGTTCTCGGACCCTTAATAGGTATAACTCTAGGGCTTATATCGGGTTACCGTGGAGGTGTTATTGATGAGGTTATAATGAGGTTAACTGATGTATTCATTGCATTCCCTGGTTTAATACTAGCTATAGCTTTCTCAGCAGTCCTCCCTGATAGAGTCTCTGGGCTACTCACCTCATTTCCACCACTAGCCTCTATAAGTTTAGCTTTGTTTTCTTTAAAGCCTGAGCATGTGGGGAGTTTAGCTAATCTCCTCTCAGTAGTCATAGCTTTATGGATTGTATGGTGGCCTGGCTATGCTAGGGTAGTTAGGGGGATGGTTTTATCTACTAGAGAGAATGTATATGTCGAGGCTGCAAGAGCTATAGGTGTACCTACTTACGCTATACTATTTAGACATATACTCCCTAATATACTAGGCCCTATACTAGTATTCCTAACATTAGACTTCGGAGGCGTGATACTTGTAGAAGCAGGCCTCAGCTTCCTAGGCTTAGGAGCAGTACCCCCAATAGCAGACTGGGGTAGGATAGTTTATGACGGGGCAGAGTATTTCCCGAGAGCCTGGTGGTTAGTATTCTTCCCAGGGCTTGCAACGCTACTAGCAGTATTAGGCTTCAACCTTATAGGTGATAGCTTAAGAGATATACTCGACCCTAAGACTAGAAGGAAGATAGAGTTTAAAGTTAAAGGTAGGAGGTGAAAACATGCCCGTAAATGAGGGATGTGATCCAATAATAGAAGTTAGAGATCTCTACATAAACTTCTATACCTACGCAGGGGTTGTAAAAGCTATTGATGGCGTAAGCTTCACAGTATGCCGTGGAGAGACATACTGCCTAGTTGGGGAAACTGGATGTGGTAAGACTGTAACATCGAAAGCTCTAACAAAACTAATACAAGCTCCAGGTAGAATTGAGAAGGGGAAGATAATATATTACCCTGAGCCCGGTAACCCAGTAGACATAATTAGCGTAAGTGAGGATGAGATTAGAAAGATTAGAGGGAAAGAGATAGCTTACATATTCCAGGACCCTTCGGCAGCCCTAGACCCACTATACACTATAGGCCACCACATAGCTGAGACTATGACAGCTCATAGACTAGTAAAGAGTATGAAAGAGGGATTCAGAGAGGCTATAAAGTACCTTAAGAGAGCTCTAATGCCTGAGCCTGAGGAGAAAGTTAAATCGTACCCCCACGAGCTTAGTGGGGGGATGAAGCAGAGAGGTGTTATAGCAACAAGTCTATCAACTAAACCTAAGGTAATAGTAGCTGATGAGCCTACAACAGCTGTTGATGTAACTATACAGGCTCAAATAATGAAGCTCTTAAGAGATCTTAAGAGTGAGGAGGGCTTAACATTAATACTTATAACACATAATATGGGTCTCGTTGCTGAGATGTGTGATAGAGTAGCTATTATGTATGCTGGTAGAATAATTGAGGAGGGTCTTGTATTTGATATATTTAAGAATCCAAGACACCCATATACTAGGGCTCTACTAAACGCGGTAATAAACCCACTATTTAAGGTATCAAAACTCGAATCTATACCTGGGACAGTCCCAGACCTTATAAGGCCACCTAGAGGGTGTAGGTTCCATCCTAGGTGCCCATTCTTTAGTGAAGTATGCTATAATAGACCCCCAAACTTCATTATTGGTAGGAATCATAAGGTTGCATGCTGGCTATACAGAGATAATGCTCTAGGTGTTGAGGATTGAGTATAGTTGAGACTAGAGATTTTGTTAAGAGAATGTTCCCGGGAGAGCAGCCTCTAGTTGAAGTTGTAAATCTAAAGAAGTACTTCCCTATTAGGGGCCTAATATTCACGAGAGGCTATGTGAAGGCTGTAGATGATATTAGCTTCTCAATACCTAAGGGTAAGACACTGGGCTTAGTGGGGGAGAGTGGTAGTGGTAAGACTACTGTTGGTAGACTAATACTTAGGCTTATAGAGCCTACAAGTGGTTCTATATGCTTTAATGGTAGGGATATAGTAAAGCTCTCTGGGGGAGAGCTTAAGGCTTTTAGGAGGAAGGCTCAGATAGTATTCCAGGATCCATACCTAAGTCTTAACCCTAGAATGACCGTCTTCGATATAATATATGAGCCCCTAAGAGTACACAGAATTAAAATTGATAACCCACAAGAATACATACTTAAACTACTATACCAAGTAGGCTTAAACGAGACACACCTCTTCAGATACCCACACGAGTTTAGCGGGGGTCAGAGGCAGAGGATAGCCATAGCTAGAGCTTTATCACTAAACCCGCAATTCATGGTCCTAGACGAGCCTACAAGCATGCTAGACGTCTCAGTCCAAGCACAAATACTAAACCTACTCAAAGAAATACAAACAAAATACAACCTAACATACCTATTCATAAGCCACGACCTAGGAGTAGTAAGGTATATGAGCGACTACATAGCAGTAATGTACCTAGGCAAAATACTCGAAATAGGACCCTCAGACAAAGTATTCGAAAACCCACAACACCCATACACAAAAGCACTACTAACAGCAATACCAATACCAAACCCAGAAATAGCTAGAACAAGAAGCAGGCTAACAATAAAAGGAGAACCACCATCATCAATAAACCCACCAAAAGGGTGCAGATTCAACCCAAGATGCCCATTCTACATGGAAAAATGTAACATAAAAGAACCATCCCTCACCGAAATAGAAAAAGGACATTGGACAGCATGCCACCTCTACACCCCCTAACAACCCCCAC
>Ga0209394_1000126_pt1 | contig 73048 bp, 72 predicted proteins | sample JNZ201metaG_FD_184122 | JGI IMG/M metagenome (GOLD analysis project Ga0209394, IMG submission 184122) | Hot spring microbial communities from Jinze hot spring, China to study Microbial Dark Matter (Phase II) - JNZ 20120812A (SPAdes) (version 3) ...
TATCATATTGTTTATATTAATCATTATTTAGGAAGTTTCAATTTACTTCAGGTATTTCCTCAACAATTCTAAAATGCTCTAATTACTATCTACATGAAGCTTAAATCGATATAAGTATGTGTTTAAGAGCTGTAATGACTTATCGTTAAGTATATATGGTAGCTATGCATTATCTAGCTAATGTATAGTGAAGAGGTAGAAAATCTTGCTAATAAGATAAGAGATGCTTTACAAAGAGGGAGATATCATACTGCGTTAAAATATATTGATGAAGCCTTAAAGAAAATAGATTCACCTGAGCTTTGGCTTACGAAGGGCTATGTTTATGCTTGTCTTAATAGCTATGAGGACGCATTAAAATGCTATGATAGAGCTTTAGAAATGGATCCAAGCATGGCTGAAGCATGGAATAATAAGGGAGTTGCTCTACTTCAAACTGATAAATATGAAGAGGCTCTAAGACACCTTACTAAAGCTTCAGAACTAAATCCTTTCAATACAGCATTCATAATAAATAGAGCTGAAGTTCTTCATAAGCTCGGAAGACTTGAAGAAGCTATTAAATGCTATGATGAAGTTATAGATTTGGATCCAAAAATTGTTTCGGCGTGGATTCATAAAGGAGATATTTTCCTGGAGAAAAATAGATTCGAGGAAGCTCTTAAATGTTATGAAAAAGCTGTTGATGAGAATCCTGCATATATTATGGCGTGGGTGAAAGTAACTTCAACTCTAAGAAAGTTAGGTAGGGAGAAGGATGCTGAGGATATTGGAAAAATTATGAAAATGGTTTCTAAAATCTATAATCTTCTTAGTAGAGGTAATTATAAGTCAGCTTTAAATAAGTCTAATAAAATAGTGGATCTATATCCCTCTCATCCATTTACATGGAGATTAAAAGGAATTATTCTCTTACATATGGGGGAGAAAAACGAAGCATTAAAATGTTTCGATGAAGTATTAAGAATAAAATCTAAGGATATTACTTCATTAATACATAAAGGAGAAATACTTGTAAGCTATGAAAAATATAGTGATGCGAAGGAATGCTTCCTAAAAGCACTTAAAATAGGTAAATGTAATGAAAGAGCATTATACGGAGCTGCCATCACATCATTTATGCTTAACCAATATGAGGAGGCAGAAAACTATATTAAGAGAATTCTTAAAATAAATCCTAGAAATTACGAATCAATACTTATTAAAGCTTTAATTTTAGCGCAACGTAAAGACTATGATGGAATGAAAGAAAACATAATGAAAATCTATAAAATAGATAGGCATGGAGTAATAGAGAATCTAAGAGCATTAACATATGAGCAAATGAAGAAACTAAATATAGATATAACAATTACTGAATGTAGGAGATTTTTCTGTAAAGCAAAGACCATAGCCATCAAATATATAGAGAATGAAGCTGAGAAAATAATAACACTTAAGGGATGCAATCATAAATGATATCTTTAAATTACTATCGTAATTCATCATTGCAGTAATTATATCTAAAGTAATAAGTAGTTTCCTATATCAGGTAATAAGCTTTAAACCATGATACTCAATGATTATGTAACATAATCTACTCCTTATATTATGGCTATACAGTTTTCTAAAGCCTATAACTAAAGTAATGGTTCAACTATAAATAGGGAATCTAAGTAAGGCTTAGCTTATAAAGCCATAAGTGTAAGCAAGCCTTAAATATGTGTAGGCTAAACTAGATTGGTGGTTTAGTTGCTTTGGATTATCTATTTCCTTAAGTATCTGTTTTCTCTTACTAAGCTTGTAGGTGTTACTGAATGATTGAGTATGCATTAAGGGAGATTGAGGGAATTGTTGGATCGAAGAATCTTTTATGTGATACTGCTAATCTATATATTTTTAGAGCTGGTGCAGCTGATCTTTCATGTAGGGGTAAACCTAATGCCATTGTTCATGTTACAAGTAGGGATCAAGTTCCTGAAATAATGAAGATAGCCTATAAGTATGAGATTCCAGTAATACCTAGAGGTGGAGGATCTAGTGTTACAGGTGTTGTAGCGCCAGTTAATGGTGGAATTATACTTGATCTTAAAGCTCTAGATAAGATTATAGTTGATATTGATAATGGAGTTGTAGAAGCTGAAGCTGGAGCAACAATACTTGACGTGGATAATGAATGTAGAAAGTATGGCTTCTTCTTCCCTCCAGATCCTGCAAGTGCTAGAATAGCTACTGTAGGAGGCTCAATAGCTGAAAATGCTGGTGGAATGCGTGGAGCTAGATATGGGGTTATGAGGGACTGGGTATTAAAGCTTGAAGTTGTATTAGCTGATGGTACACTAACATATTTCGGTGAGGCTGTATATAAGAATACTGCAGGCTATGATTTGGTTGGGCTTATGATTGGAAGTGAGGGAACCCTAGGTATAATAACTAGGGCCTGGCTTAAAATAATGCCTCTTCCAGAAAGGATAGTGAGGATAGTCGGCTTTTTCGATAGGATTGAGGACGCTGGTAGAGCAATATTTAGAGTGAGAAGGGAGGGAGTAAATCCCCTTATACTAGAATATGCAGATAGGGAGGGAATTATAGCTGCAAATAGAATTAAAAAGTTTAATTATCCTGAAGCTAATGGTGGAATGGTGCTTGTTGACGTTGATGGTCCAAAGGTAGGAGTAGAATCAATTGCTGAAAAGGTAGTAAAAATATTTAGGGAGGAGAATGCATCAACAATTCTTAGACCAAGTACTCCTGAAGAAATGGAGAATATAATGGATATTAGGAGAATTGCATTTACAGCTCCTGCAAGATTATATCCAGGGTTTATTGATGGAGATATAGTTGTCCCTCTTTCAAAGATAGGGGATGCTCTAGTTGGAATTGATGAGATAAGGAGGAAGTATAATGTATTTATAACCGTAGCAGGTCATGTTGGAGATGGAAACCTACATCCTAACATAGGTGTTAATCCAAATAATAGGGATGAATGGGAGAGAGCTGAGAAAGCAGCTTACGAGCTTAACATGCTTGCCATAAGACTAGGAGGCTCTATTGCTGCTGAGCATGGAATCGGTAGGTTAAAGGAGGGTCTTCTACTAAAACAGTTTGAAGCTAGGAATCAGTTAGCAGCGTACAATCTTATGAAGGAGATAAAGAAAATATTTGATCCTAAAAACATATTGAATCCAGGTGTATGTGCGTTGAGGTGGTAGTATGCCCTACGAGTATGAAGATATCCTAGCTATAATAGATTTTATAAGGGAATCTATGTCTAAGTATGGTAATCCTGTAGGATTAACTGGTGATGAACTTTCAGCATGGAGTGGGAATCTAGATTTAAAGAGGAAGGGGGAAACTGTTTTCTATGCTGGTATGTATACGTATATGGGTTATGCTGAAACAGCTCTTATGCTTGAATATTTCCTGAAGAATAAAGGGATGAGAGTTTCAGATCTTCTAAAATGGGTCGATAAGGCATCTAAGCTCGGATATGAGAAGAATATGAAGGGAATAGTTAGGCTTTTATCCTCTCCATTATCGCTACTAGGTAGATTGATAGGTATATCAGGAGATTTACTTTCATCTCTGAGAGATATAGCTAGGAGTGTTGATGAAAGAAGTAAGGTATACTATGCTAAGCTTGTTAAGGGTGTTAAGCTTCTAAGAGATAGTGGAGTTGACTTTGCATATTTAGGCTCAGATGAACCTGATTCAGGTGTAGCTCTTCATACGTTTGGTCTTCTTGAAGACTTTAGGAGGCATGCTGAAAACGTATATAGTAGATTGAAAAGCTATGGTGTGAAAAGAATTATAACAATGGATCCTATTAGCGGGGCTGCATTAAAGTTCCACTATCCTAAGTTTGTAGATGGATTTGATATTGATGTGAAACATATTACTCATGTTCTCCAGCCTAAAGCTGCTAGAAGTGAGTATATTGGAAGCCTTGTATATCATGATCCATGCCCTCTAGTAAGATATTGGAAAACAATAAATGAACCCCGAAATCTTCTAGCAGCTATAGGGTTTAAGGTTATTGATCCGCCTAACTCAAGAGAGAAAACAAGATGTGATGGTGGAGCTATTGAATATCAAGATCCTATAGGATCCATGATGCAGGCCAGAATTAGACTTAATGAACTTCTCTCAACAGGTCAAAATAAAGTAGTTACATCATGTCCTGTATGTATTATGCTATTCAGGATTGGAAGCTATATTTCATCTCTTAATGTTGAAGTATATGATATTGTAGATCTAATATCGTAGGGGTTGTTATGGATTATCTTCAAAATTTAAAGAGTGAAGTGGAAAGATGTATTAGATGTGGATTCTGCGTTTACTGTTGTCCAAGCTGGCTTGCACATGGAAAATTTGAGTACTATAGTCCTAGAGGTAGAGTAATACTTATGAATAGTATACTAGATGGTGAAGTGAAGCTTGAGGATGTTGTTGAATCTATATATTCATGTAATACTTGTAGGCGATGTCTTCTAGATTGTCCAGCAGGTATTGATGTAGCTGAACTAGTAATACTAGCTAGATGGCATATATTGAATAAACTGAAAAAATAATCTATTAAATTATTATTTGGACTTTACCTACTTTTATGTTAGGGTTTCTAGTTAATGCTGTTTCAAATGCTTTTTTAGCTTCATCTATTGGGAATTGATGTGTAATGATTGGTTTTAGCTTTACCTTTCCGGATTTAACTAGATTTATTCCTACTTCATAGTCTATCCATTTATGACAGAATGAACCTATTACTCTAATTTCTCTTCGAACTATTTGAGTATAGTTTAACTGTCCAGACTCAGGGAATATAGCTACTACTATTAATTGTCCATTTTTTCTAAGCATATCGTAAGCTTCTGAAGCAGCTTTAACACTTCCTGAACACTCAATAACTACATCAGCTCCAACTCCTCCAGTTTCCTTTAAAACTCTTTCTATAGGGTTTTCCTCATTAACATTTATTGCTTCAATATTTAGGCTTCTAGCTATTTCAAGTCTTCCAATACTTGATGTTGGTCCTGTAACTATTACGTTTGCACCCATAGCTTTAGCTATTTGAGCAGTTATTAATCCAATAGGTCCAGGTCCTGTAACAACAACGAAGTCTCCAGGTTTAATTTTAGCTCTATCTACAACTGCATGCACTGAAACTGCTGTCGGTTCTAGGAGAGCTGCTTCATAGATCGATATTTCATCTGGGACCTTATGTATATGTCTACTGTTTACAGCTAGATACTCTGCAAATCCTCCATTCCTATGTACTCCTAGAACCTTAAAGTTTGCACATATATTTGTCATATCACTTCTACAGTAGAAGCATTCACCACAATAAATTAGGGATTCAGATATTACTCTATCTCCTCTATTTAGGTTTTTAACGTTTCCCCCAACCTCCTCTATAATACCTGCAACTTCATGACCCATTACTAACGGTACTTTAGCATATCCTTTAAATCCTGCTTTCATTAGGTATACGCTTAAATCGCTTCCACATATTGATCCTGCCTTAACCCTGATTAAAACATCATTTAAGCCTACTTTAGGAGTTTCAACATCACTAATTAATAGGCTACGTGGTTCTTCATCTGGTTTAATAACTGCTCTCATCTCTAACCACCTCTAATACTTCAGGATTAACTATGTTAATAGGCTTCTCGCCACGTAGGCATCGAGCTATTTCCTCAGCTGCTGCTATAGCCATTTTCCTCCTACACTCTATAGTAGCACTCCCAATATGCGGTGTTAATAGGATGTTTTCAAGCTTTAATATTGGATCATCTTGAGGTATAGGTTCAATCCAGTAGACATCGAGAGCTGCTCCTGTTATCTTCCTATTTACTAAAGCATCTATTAAAGCTTCTCTATCTATAACTGCTCCTCTAGCAGTATTTATTAGGAATGCTGTTCTCTTCATTAAGTCTATTTCTTTTTTACCAATTAGTCCCCTTGTTTCCTCTGTTAATGGTACATGTATTGATACATAGTCAGATATTGAAAGCAACGTATCTAAATCTTTAAACTCTATGTCTAGCTTTTCCTCAGTCTCCCTTCTCCTAGTAATATCGTAGTATACAACTTTCATATTGAATGCTTTAGCTCTTCTAGCTACACATGTACCTATTGCTCCGAGACCAATTATTCCAAGAACTTTACCATTAACATCAACACCCATAAACTGGTTTGGATTAAGTTCACGCCATAAACCTGTCTTTACAAATAAGTGTCCTTCATGAATTCTACGGGCTAAGCATAGTATTAATCCGAATGTTAAGTCAGCAACAGTTTCTGATAGTATATCTCGTGTAATAGTTACATATATTCCTCTTCTAGTAGCTTCTTTAACATCAACGTTATCGTATCCTACACCATGTCTAGCTATAATTTTAAGATTACTACCTGCTGCCTCAATAACGTCTCCATCTATTTTCTCCATATCCACGACAAGTAATGCATCAACCCCCTCCTTAACCATACTGATAAGCTCACTCTTACTAAGCACTCTTGAATATGGATTTATTTTAATTTCAGCGATTCCCTCAAGAAGCTTTAAAGCATCTGTATGAATCGATCCAGTAATAAAAACTTTAGGCTTCATAAAGCTCAACCTACTATATTAAACATTATATAAAAACATTACTACTTAATTGAAATTTATATGTTCTAGATGCTTAAAGAATACTATTCATACAGTAATTGGTAAGACATAACAACTAAATAGTAGACATATAGTATAGAAAAGTAGAATCATAAATTGTGAAATTTAAAGTGGTTATGATGCTAAAACATTGATTATAGTAATGGTCCTGTAGTATAGATTGCTATTGGTTCAATGTATCCTTTAAATGTTTCTACTATGGTTTTCTTACCGGATGCTACTTCAAGTATTTCATTGAATATTCTTTTTCCAGCTTCCTCTATTGTTTCTTCTCCTGTTAATACTTTATCTACGTGGATGTCTATGTAGCCTTTACCTTGTGGTGCTGTTGAAACCTTTATTACAGGTATTATTGGTGTACCTGCTGATGCTGCTGGTAGCATAGGTAGTTTGAGGAGTAAATTAAATAGCCCCATTGAAACCATGCTTATTTGACATCCTGCAGCAGTAAATCCTATAAGTGTTTCATTTGTATGCGCTGTAGAATCCATTACATATAATCCCTTACCTTTAGGTGCTTCAGCATACTCTAATACTCCCTGTATATGTTTAGTTCCTCCCTTAATTATGACTCCCAGTGATTTCTCCTCTATTGTTGTTAATCCTCCCTTAATGTTTGCAGGTGTTGGCTCTGATCCTCTTATATCTATTCCTGCCTCAATAGCTCTCCACTCCATTCTACGAACTATATCATATACTTTATCTGCCACTTCCCTACTTACAGCTCTTCCAGCTAGAATATGTTCTGCTCCAATCATTTCCGCTGTTTCACTAATAATTACTGTTCCTCCATGCTCTATTATCATGTCTGATGCTGCTCCAACTGATGGATTTCCAGCTAATCCCGATGATGTATCTGAACCTGCACACTTTACACCTATTGTTAGGTTGGAAGCTTCCTCCTCTTTTCTTTTTATCTTTGAGGCATAGTATACTAGTTTCCTAGTAATATCTATTCCCTTGCTGATGGTTTCGTAGAAATCCCCTATTTTCTCTACTGTAATGACTTCTACAGGCTTGCTTGATTTAGCTATTTTATCCCCAAGCATATCTGGAGGTCTTATCTCACATCCTAAACCTACTACTAAACATGTTGCTACATTTGGATTCTTACCAATTCCAACAAGTGTTCTTATAATTTGTTCATTATCCCTCCTTCTAAGATCTCCCTCATTATGTATTATTGGAACTACATTCTTAACTCTTTCCGCAATTCTTACAGGGATTTCGTTAACGCATGAGCCTGCAGATATTACTGTAACATAGTTTCTTACACCTATAGTTCCATCAGGTCTCCTATATCCTAGGAAGCTCATAGATTCACACCACTACTCTATTTTAGGAATAGTTCTAGTCTTGGATCTGGAATATAGACTGCAAAGCCTCTGTAGTTAAGAGATTCTGTTTTTGTTAATTTACCTGATGCTACCTTCACGATTTCATTGAAGATTCTTTCACCAACTTGTTTGATTGATTCTGTACCTTTAATGATTGTACCTGCATTGATGTCGATTTCTCCACTTAGTTTTTCATAGGTTTCCGGGTTACCACAGACTATGATTGTTGGTGATATAGCGTTTCCAAGTATACCTCCTATGCCTGTAGTGAATACTATTATTTGAGCACCTACAGCAGCCATATTTGTTAGGCATGGAATATCTGAATGCGTGCCTTCAAGTAGGTAGAGTCCACCTTTACTAGGTCTCTCTAGAACTCTTCTACTATTCTCTAGTACCCCCTGAACTGTTTTAGTACCACCCTTTAAAACAGCTCCTAGTGATTTCTCCTCTATTGTTGAAAGTCCCCCCATTATATTTCCCTTACACATGAATTCAAGCTCTAATCCAGGTATTGTCCATTCTCTTTCTTCATTTGATATAGCTTTTAAAATTCTATTTTTCACCTCATCATTAACTGCTCTTCTAGCAAGAACTTTTTCTGCTCCTATTGCTTCAATAGGCTCACCTAGAATAACTGTTGCACCCATATCTATAAGCATATCAACAGCTACTCCTACAGCAGGGTTTGCAGCTATACCTGAAGTTGTATCTGTTAATGCACATTTAACACCTACTGTTAAATTATCTATACTAAATGATTTACGCTTAATCTCTGAAGCGTATTGAATCATTTTCCTTACGGTTTTTATGCTTTTAGCCATGGTGTTAGCTATTCCCCTTCATCTAGAGCTATTATTGATTCGGTAAGTTTCCCTGTGGCTGCAATATTATCTGCCAGTTTATCTGCTGAAACCTGTTCACATCCTAATCCTACAACTAGACATGCTGCTATATTTGGATTCTTACCAATTCCAATTAGTGTTCTATATGTTTGTTCTTGATCTTCCCCAAGTTGGCCGCAGCCTTGGCTATGTGTAACTGCTAATACTCCTCTTATCTGATTTGCAATTTGGATTGTAACTGTGTTTGCACATCCTGTTGAGGGTAGAATTAGAATGTGATTTCTTACACCTATAAATCCATCTGACCGCTCATAACCTAGAAACTCCATTTAGTCACCTAGCTTTTCCACGTGTACTCTCCACATTATGAATGTGTACGTGTTCTCCAATATCAATATCTAACGTAGCTATCCCTATAGTTTCACCGTACTTAATGATTTTCTCTCCTTTACATATCTTGGTTAAAGCAAATTTATGACCGAACGGTATTTCCTGCTTAACTTTAAACTGTTTTACTTCATTACCAATTCTTACTAGAATCTCTTCGTTAGGTTTTATATCTGAAATAGCTGTTGCAACATTATCCTTAGGATTTATAACAATTGCCTTAATCCCCATTTTAACCACCTGGAGAATATTTTATACTATAATATATTTTCTTCTATCGTAGATATAATGCTAAATTATTAGCTTAATGTTCTCCATATCGATTTGAAAATGCTTAATTACTGCTATTCTACTATAATGTTCGTGGTTTATTTATTTGGTTTAGTTTTATGGTTGTGTTACGTATTTCTTCATTTTAGTTTATTTGGCTGTAATACTTATTGAAAATATGTTTAAACATTGAAAGATTACTTAATATTCTTACCTAATAGCCTACATGTCCTAATTACACTTTACAGCTCTATGTCTAGCTGAAGCATCATAGTCTACGGTTTTAATGGTCTGTCAACTTTATTCTTTACTCATTATGCTATTAATGTAGTAGTATCTTCATATACTATGAATGCTTATGGTAGGATTGTTAAGCATTATTGTAAGCCATAATTACTCCACTTTAAAATTTACACTTATTCTAGGGATATTCTACTTAAGTTCAGGACACATTTTCAAAACAGTAGGCTTAAATACTATAGTTAAATAGTTAATAGGCTTCACTAATTTCATTCAGTAATTCTTCTTGTAAGCCGATCAAAATCGGAGTCGAAGGAATAGATTTCTTCAATTCCTGTATTTTTCATGATTACGTAAACTATGGCATCACTGAAACCAATACTATTTTCCTCAGCAGTTTTAAGAGCTTCAATACAGTCCTTTCTAGTTACATCAAAAACCTTTACATTTCTTGCAGTAACTAGAAATTTCATAACTCTTAAAGCATCTTTAAGCTGTAAATGACTTTCAAGTATATTTGAGATTTCTGCAAGTTGAACTACAGTAATTCCTACTTTCTCTCCCTCATTTATTCTCTTAACAATATTTTTCGCATTTTTCTTTATTTCAATTTCATGAGTTTTAAGTTCTCTTTTAGGTTTAATAAATGCATGGACAAATACGCTTGCATCAACGAATCTCAAGCAGCTCCCTCTTTATGGATTTCCAGTTAGATAAATCTGACTTTAAATCAATTTCTATTTTATCAAATAATTCAGTTAGATCTGGAAGCTCATATGGTTCAATAAGTATTTTTTCCCCCTCAAACTTTACAATAACCCTGCCGTTTCTAGCATATTTTTCCCTCCAATTCTTCGGTATTACTAATCTACCTAGTTTATCTATATTTTTAATTCTTACTATTTCTGTTTTCACGACAGAATTATAAACTGATTAGCTAAAAATTTTACGCTTTATAGTTTAACCATCCTCTATAATATTAATTATCAACTTGAATAGGTTCAGTGTAGGCTGGGGTAGGATAAGAAAGATTTTACGTTAAATGTTATAAGTTTAAAGGATTCTTCTTATTCTACGATTAATTTGAAATATTTGAAATAAAAATAAAATTGTTTATTTTAATTTTTCCAGGAACTCCTTATGAGTCATTACCTCAGCGATTAGCGGGAATAGCTTAGTTTCAGCGTATTGCTGCTCCTCCCATGATAATGCTGCTGTGCAATCCCTTAAAATTACTACCTTATAGTTTAAGTCGAAAGCTGTTCGAGCTGTTGATTCTACACATACGTTTGTTAGGAATCCTGCTATTGCTACATTTTTAATTCCGCAATATCTTAAAATAGTGTCAAGGTTTGTGCCGTGAAAGCCATCAAGTCCCCTTTTCCCCTCAACATATATGTCTATATAAGGCTTTAATTCATCAATAAATTCAGCTCCTCTTGTCCCTTTCCTAAATGCCCCTACTTTTTTAGCGTTTGCCTTGATTCCGAATTCTTGTCCTAAATCTCTATAGTCAGGCTCAAACGTTATTGGGCATCCAATAATTAAAACTCTCTTTTCCTTAGCTTTTTTAACAAGCTCAACTGTATTCTCTATAACTCTATTCTCAGTAAGAACTTTTTCAACTCCGGGATATAATGGGAAACCAGGCTTACAGAAATCATTTTGAAACTCTATAAGAATAACTGCGGTTTCTTCAGCTTTAAAACTCATAAAGACGCCCAATAGTATATTGTAACGTAAAATATAAAGTTAACTATTAAAGTAAGAGCTTTATGAACTTTAGATTTATTTTGGGGCTCTCCCTTATTTATGGTGTTAGTATGCCTAAAGTTATTGGGTTTGTAGGATGAGAACTCCATTTACCTTAGTTGTTTATGTTGCCTATACATATTTTCGTTCATCTAGAATGGCTCTTGATATTTTAAGTTTTATTGTTGTTAGGAGTTACATTATCATGGTTTAGATCTTTAAACCTCTATTGAGTTTGGTGAAGGGAAATTAAGATTGTTATAGCTGATTATACTATTATAAGTGTAGGCTCTATTAGATATTGATATAGTGTAGTATTCATATTTTTAGTTTGAGTATTCAGAATATTATTTGAGGTTTGTAAGGTTTCTAGATAGCTATTGTAAGGATGAATAAGATTAGGAGGGGTAAATATAAATCATAGAATTCTAGAATTCTCTAGATGAGAATGAGTTAGGCTAATGGTGGATTATTGGCTTATGCTAGATTAAGTGAGATAATAGTTGAAAGCTATAGAAATATTATGATATTAAAGTTTTGATAAGTTAAGGTATTATGATGGATACAACGTTCTTTATTGATAGTGTATATGGTTTTCTAAACTCTCAAGAATTAAACTACATACACTAAACTTTCAGTAGGAAGAGTATAGTGAATAAGATACTTATCATTCAGTAATAATTAGAATATTCCTAACTAGCAACATCAAAATAACCAAATCTAGATGATAAGAAGGCAATTGAATGGGATCTATCATAAAACTACTCATACTATACTATAACCACTTAGAAGGTGAGCTTAAGTTGTCACATCCAAAAATATCTTGCCAACTTTAAATGTTTACATCATTTTATTACCTTTCTTGTTAGATATTCATTTTTACTTATGTCTTAATCCATTTTCTACATATGTAATAATTAATAAGTAGTATTTTAAATATGCTTTCTAAGGTTGGTATAGCAGAGTAAGAAGTCTAAAACTTAGTAGTAGAATATGCTATGTTATCATGTTTCTTGAATCCATACATAAACTTATATATTTAAGTTTATACTTTAATTGGTGGTTTCATGCTTCATGAAGATGTTCTTAGAAGTAAACGTATAATTAAAGATAGAGATGATATTAGGGGTTCCCGTTTAGGATTGATGGAGGCTATGGGTTTTACAAGAGAGGAGTTTAATCGTCCTCTTATAGGTATTGCTAATTGCTGGAATGAAATTCTTCCAGGATCATTTCATTTAAGAGAGGTTGCATGCAGGGTTAAGGATGGAGTTAGATTAGCTGGCGGTACTCCCTTTGAGTTTAATACTATTGCTGTATGTGACGGTATTGCTCAGGGACATGTAGGTATGAAGTATGTTCTTCCAAGTAGAGATATTATAGCTTCAAGTATTGAAATAATGGTTGAAGCTCATCAATTCGATGCTTTAGTCGCTATCTGTACATGTGATAAGATAGTGCCTGGAATGTTAATGGCTATAGCTAGACTAAATATACCATCTATTGTTGTTACTGGGGGATACATGATTCCAGGGGTTTTTAAGGGTATTCCCCGCCTTATAAGTGAAGTTACGGTTGCATATGGAGCTTATAAAACCGGGAAAATGTCTAAGGAGGATTTTGAATTACTGATCGATTCATGCTGTGCATCGCCTGGTGCATGTGCAGGTATGTGGACTGCGAACACTATGTGTGTGATTACTGAGGCTCTAGGTATGTCGCTTCCAGGAAACTCAACAACACCTGCTGTAGGCTCAAGAATACTTAAAACAGCTTTTAATGCCGGTAGAATGATTATGGAGCTTTTAAAGAATAATATTAGGCCTTCAGACATAATGACTTATGAAGCATTTGAAAACGCTATAAGAGTCCTTATGGCTACTGGAGGATCTACAAATGCATGCTTACATATCCCAGCTATTGCCTCAGAGCTTAACATAGAAATTGATCTTGAACTGTTCAATAAGATCAGTAGGGAAACTCCATGTATATGTGGTGTTAATCCTATATCCAGCTTTACCATGAAGGACCTTGATGAAGCTGGAGGTTTACCAGCAGTTATGAAGATCATTGAAGATAAGCTTAACTTAAACGTATTAACGGTAACAATGAAAACATTGAAGAAAAACCTGGAAAACATTATAGCTTCACCATCTCCAACAGGTGTTTTAAGACCGTTAAGTAATCCATTCTTTAATGAAGGTGGAATAGCAATTCTTAAGGGAAACCTAGCACCTAGAGGCGCTGTAGTTAAGCAGTCTGCTGTAAGCCCTAAAATGCTTAAGATAGCTGGACCTGCTAGAGTATTCGACTCAGAGGAGGATGCTGTAAAGGCATTACTAAATGGTGAAATTAAACCTGGAACCATAATGGTTATTAGATATGAAGGACCTAAGGGAGGCCCTGGAATGAGAGAAATGTTTGATATTCTACAAATACTCTTAGGCATGGGTTTATCTGAATCTGTTGCTCTAGTTACTGATGGTAGGTTTTCAGGCTCCAATAAGGGTGGTGCTATAGGTCATGTTTCACCTGAAGCAGCCGAAGGTGGGCCAATAGCAGTAGTAAGAGATGGAGACATCATAGAGATAGATATACTGGGGAGAAAACTGAATGTAAGTCTTTCTGATGAGGAGATTAGGAGACGGCTAAATGAATGGAAGCCTCCTGAGTTTAAAGTTAAGAAAGGCATATTAGCATTATACTCAAAAATTGTCGAATCAGCAGATAAAGGTGCAACATTAAGATCTAACTAGTAGATTAACGTCTTCATTTAATGTTAAATATCCATTTCTAAGTTTATCTATTGATACTAGTACAAGCTATTACATAGGTTATCATAAACGTGGAACTACATCTATATGGATATGTATGTGTACATAACTCATAATTAGATAAGGTCGCACACCATTAAACAATCAAATACATGTGGAAGATGGAGAATTAAAGACATGAATAAAATCATGGTCTAATAAGAGAAGTAATAAAATGATATAACATCTAAGTTTGATGGTATAAAGGTATGATTCATGAAAAACTTAAATATTTTGAAAACGCCTCTATGCCTAGCTATGAGAAAATCTATAAGATCTTTAAGGAAAATAGTGTAGTGGTTGGGAAGAACCGTATAACTATTTATTACTTCTAACTATACGTGGAGTCTAGTAAGGTATGTTTAACTTGTATTACTTATAGCTAAGATATCTTGATATTCCTATTTTAAGAATAGGATCTGCGACTTTATAGCAGCCATTTATTTTCTCTAGAAACCCTGATTTACCAGGTTTTTATGATGTTAGATAATGTGTTGTTAGGGATTTTCCATATTTTGCCTCAAAAGCCTTCTTTATCTCATTCCATCTTAAGCCCTTACTACTTACTACTATTTTTAGAATACCAACATATCTTTCCCTTCTTATTCCATATATATTTAAGGCATGATCAGCCTCCATTGCTGAAAGTTTTAAAGCTTTCTCCACTATCATACTAATTGTCTCCCTACTTCTAGCATAGGAATGTCCAAAGTATGTAAGCCAACCTATTACTCCATCAAACTTCTTTATAGCCTCCTCTATAGTATCATCTGGAATTTTTACCCCCTTCTGTTCAAAGCCTCTTACTAGAAACTCTCTAGCTTTCTGAGGACTAAGTTTACCTAACTTAACCTCCATGTATGGTCTTCCAAATAAAGGAGCATCAGAATCATTAACTTTTAGGAAATTGTAGAGAAGCCCTATTTTAGAGCCGGATACTATTACTTTTAAGTCCAAGTGATCATATATATGCAATAAGACCGTTAAAGTTGTAGTTTGATCTTCTTAGTTCTTGAGCTTCATTCAATACTAAAATCTTCCCTTTAAGGCATTCAACTAACTTCAGAAAGGTATCTTTCTATCCATTTTCCTTATTCTAAGCCCGAAATCCCTATGCTTACTTCCTCTACCCCACGTAGAACTCTCCTAGTCCAAGACTTCTTATTCAATTCATCTTCCAGAAGGATGAAGAAATCCTTTATAGATATGGCGCCTGATGGAAGTAATCTACAGTCTAGAAATAGATACTCCAAACCGGAAATGTTAAGACCTGTAAGAATTAGTGGGGTTTTTCCATATCTTCTAAGTCCAGTAACTACTATAAGTTTCTCTCTATTTAGACCTCCGATAAAGGACTTTAATTCCTCCTCCATATTGAAAAATCTTCTATTCTCATCTTTAGCTCCGGATCGAAATACAAGTTACCCCTAACTTAGTTACTCCCCTTACCTTTATAAAAACATTTTGTAACAATTAAAGGATACTGTTACCTTTAGGTTTATGTTATTGCTGGTGGTTTTCCTAGTGTTTGATGGGGTCTTATCCAGTTATACCAGAGTATGAAGAAAGAGGAATAAGTTGATCTTTATGAGTTCCTTTCTTGTCTGAAGTTGTGTAGAATCTTCTTGTTCGATCCTTAAGTGTTCGAAACCATCGCTCTATTGCATTTCTTAGTGAAGATTTGATGTCTTCATCTTAGACCATGGTTATGCGATGCCTGGAATACCATGACCCCTAATAGGATTAGGAGCTTATTAACACATGTCTTAAGGACTTACTTCAGGAAAAGATAGCATTCAACATGTTCTCCGCCATGAATTCCTTATTGCTAAAAGCTCTTTGTCCTAACGTATATTGCAGCCCATAATAGAAATGATGCCTCCTCAGCTTCATCTCATCAATAGCTACCATCCCTCTATTGGATTCACATCAATCCCTACGCTTTCAATCTTCTGAATCCAACGCCATACTGATACATGGCTCACATCAACAACCCGACAGACGTAAGCAATATCCCTATAGCTAAGCCATGTAGAGAATACATGCCCTCAACTTCTTTTAAGCGAAACCTTATCTGAAAACTCCTTTATCTCTTAGGGCTTTGAGAAGCTTATCTATTAATATCACCTCCAAGAATAACTTCTCAAAGTCCCTCAAAAATCTAAAAGTAACAGTATCCAATTAAAGAAACAGTAGCTACTAGTCATACTCATTGTCCTGCCAAGTTAGAAGTTTATTTTGAAGGCGTCTCACCCTATATTAGCACAACTAGTAGCTACTGTTTCTTTGATGATAGGGATGCTATTCATGTTTACAGGCTTTAATAACTTACTTTGAGATGTAGTTTAAGGAGGGCAAGTAAGCTCCTAGCTATTAGGCATAGTTATGAATATGCAGATGAACTCATAGATTTAGTAAGCTGGCATCAATTATTCTATTGATCATGTTAGTAGATACATGTTAATAATATGCTTAGGATAATTAACCCATTAACTTTTAATATTTCATTTACAGAAGTTGATTAAGACTTATTGCAGTTAACTTTGTAGCTTAACCTACATTATTTGATAATAAGATAGTTTAGCAAGCATAATTAAGTCATGAAACAGCATATCAAACCACTAATACTAATGAAACATATAGCTTCAAAGACGTTAATCTGGAGTAAGAAGATATATAGACTCTACTCTCTAAAATTAGTAACTAATACTATAGCTTCAAAAGTTACCCTTATACTCTCTACTATAAGTATTAATGAAACCATTAATGAATAAATCTACAGCTCTCACAATATTCTCTAGGTTTAAGATAGAGTCTAGTATTTAATCATTAACTCTAGTAGTATGAATTGCTAAGCTACTGGGCATGTAGATTTAGCCTTAATCATCTTCATGGAATCCGATAGCTTAAATATTTTAATTAGAAGATCTACTCTAAGCTTTGATAATCCATCATACTTACCCTCATACGCTAGCTTCTCTAATCCAAGATCATAGCATGTTATCCCCTCTACTGTAACTATTAATCCAGGTAATCCTATATTTTTAAAGTCTTCAAAATGCTTCTCGTAGAATGCCTCACAGCAACAGCCAATCCATGCTTTCTCACCAATATCTCTTAGCCTAATTAATGTCTCCTCTAGATGTTCATAATTTACTATTGTAATCGGCTTAAATCCAAATCTCTCTGCAGCTTTGTGGATTAATGTAAATTCACAGAGACCACATTTTACACATACAGTATCATACCTATAAATGCATTCTACAGGCTTAGCGCAATAAGGTAGCAGGATATAGTTAGCATTAGGTAAAGTATAATTGATAGGCTTCAATACTTCAATGATACTGTTAGCCTCATCCTCTGTTAACCCTAAATCGAGTAAATGGATTTTACTGGCTGCATTAATAATAGCCTTAACAATATCTTGTGGTAATACACCTGGAATAGTGGCATTAAGATCCGTGAATACATTTTCAACAATGTTTAACAGTTCAAGCTCATCTAGTAAGGTATGTTTTAATCTACATTCAAGCTCATTAATTAATGTTTGTGGATATGTAAAGAAGTCACCTGTTATAAATATACTCTGTATAATGTTTTCACGAATACTAACAGCAGCTCTAATAAGTCCTCCAGATACTTTAATGCTTGAATGGAAAAGTCCTCTTTTCGGTACTTTAACCAGATATATCCAGCTACTAGACCGGAAGTATGACTTTTGCTCTCTAAGAAGCTGAAGCTCAAAATCTGTTAAGTTAGAGTATTCAGCATCTACATTAAAATGCTTACATATCTCCTCTACAATAATGCTTTTTATAAATTCCAAATCAGGCATGTAATTAAGCTCCCATCTTACTGTAGTAACACGATCCTTTAGAGAATCTACGTCTTTATCGCTTAACTTCTTGATAGGTATCTTTAAACATTTAAGCATTTCCCTTACATCTAGATCAGTAAGTAATGTTCCTTGAAATAGGAAGGCATTATTACGTGTAGTTCCACCAGTTCCAGAAATTTTTTTACCGTTAACTTCAATATCGTTTCTAGGCCTAAACCTAGCGTTAAGCCCAATTCTACGTAAAGCCTCAACTATAGGTTTACAGATAAATCCATATAGATCCTCAATATCTCTTGGAAATAAATAACTCCAAGAGGAAATAACCTCCCATCCTAAATGGCTGGGATGAAAATATATAGCACCGCCACCAGTAATCCTCCTATTAATCTCAATATCGTTCATAACGCAATAGTCGACACGAACCTCCTGATCCACATCTTGATGATAGCCAACAAGTACACACGGCTTCAAAAATCTAAGAAATCTTATAGTATTAGGGGCTTTATTACGGGAAACAGCCTCCAATATAACATTATCTAATGCCATGTTCTCAGCAGCACTACGTAAACCAGTATCAATAATTCTCCACATGGAATCATTTATAAGAAGCATGCTTATATAAATTACTAGAGGAGTAGTTGAAATGTATGATGTTATAGTAGTTGGATGCGGCCCTGCAGGAGCACTAGCATTAAAACATTGCTCTGAACTAGGGCTTAAAGTAATAGGTGTTGAAAGACGCAAAATGCCTAGACATAAACCATGTGCTGGAGTACTATATCCAAGAGTATTAGAGGATTTTAAAGTATCTAGGGAAGCCATAGCTTCAGAACTGTTAGGTGTAAGAATTATAGCACCAAGTGGAAATACAGCAACCATCAGCTTTTATGAGGCTGGAGCCATAGTTTATAGAGATATATTTGACCATCTATTAACATTGGAAGCCGTGAAGTATGGAGCTAAAATTATAGATGGGTTAAGCGTTAATAGCGTCAAAATAGTTGATGATCGATGTATAGTAAAACTAGGGGATAACACCAATATAGAGGGTAAGTTTATTATAGCATGTGATGGAGTATACTCTACAATATCTAGGCTATTTAATAAGTCATGGAGTAAGGAGGACCTAGCAGCTACACTACAAGCAGTAGTTAAAACATCTATTAATGATAAGAAAACCATTAATAAATATTTTGAGGTCTACTATGATAGTATCCGAACACCTGAAGGATGGACATGGATTGCAGAGCGGAAAGATGATGTCCTAGTAGGATTAGGATATCCATTAAAACATGTAAGAAGCCTATATGAACTCAAATATAAGCTAAACAGCTTTCTAAAATTCAGATTTGGAAGATATCAAGTGCTAAGGTATGAGTCATACATGATACCGATATCAGGTCCAAAACATAATCTAATCATCAATAGTAGAATCATACTAGCTGGCGATGCTGGAGGATTTGTAAGAAGCGATACTGGTGAGGGAATATATTACGCCATGTATTCAGGATTAGCGGCCGCAGAATCAGTAAAGGAACATATTGAAGGCGGCAAACAGTTAAAGGAAATATATCATAGTAAACTACAAGATTACGGCTTAAACCGACTACATCTAGCAAGCGAAGCTAAAAACATACTAACTAGTAACAGCGAAATTGAGAAATACATAGATAAAATAAAAATATTAAGCGAAACTTATAGATAAATTTATTTACATTGTATGATAAATCATGTACTTAAACCTAAATAAGGTTTATGGCTAAGCTTCCAGTATCTTGTCAGCTTCAGCTCTAAGATTATTTCCATTGCTATTGGTGTAGTAGCATCCTCTATGCATGGTTGCTCACAGTGGGATAGTTAAGAGTCGCTATAGCCTACCACTCTTAAATTAGATCATTACTGCTCCTACTTTAAAGAATCCTCTATCTTAGAATATTCTACTTAAGTTGACAGTACAGTGTGAGAGCAACTATACAAATAGGTATGTTTACTAGAAAGACGCTTTCTCACTTAAAGCTGTAGGTTAATAACCCACCTATGAACGGCCTAGTACTTAAGCTAATATACAGCTGATGTATTTATACCTAGTACCTTATCCTCCCGCTAGAGGAGGATTGAATGTGAGAATAGCTGTAATAGTGCCTGAAACCATAACTCTATTCATACCCTGAATAAATCTTAATGGTATTATTAGATAGGTAGAGTTTGAAAGAGCTGGATAGATATATAGTTAACCATCATAAACATCCTCCTTAATATCAGCATACCTATTAAATGGAGCAAGAAAATAGCTAATGAAAATAGAGGAGAAACCATTACCCAATTCAAAAGAAAAAACATTCAGTAGAAAAACATTCAGTCTAAACTTAGCCCTATTATGTGAGGAACTATATTAGTAGATGAGGGCATGAAGGAATAGGGAATCAACACCACAAGTAAACAGTGAAGCCCATCTAGTATTCCTCATATAGTTAGCATAATAAATTATTAATTCTTATTGAATATACTTAATCATGGATTTTAAGATTAGAGACTGATTAGCATTAATTTATGTGGGAGTAGCCGGTTACTCTATAGCTGCTTTAATTCTGTTTTTAAGATAATTTTTTAAGGTTTTTAATGTATTTCTAGGTTTAATGTATGTTTCAATTTGTCTCATAAACTTTTTAGATTCACGATTATCCGGTGGATATGGATAGTTTCTTATCTGTTCTCCTGGTCTTTCATTAGCAAATGGTCTTGTACACCCTGGACATCCTGAAGTTATAAATGCCTCACCAAACTCTATAATTCTCCTAATATTAATACTTGAAACTCCGAAGTTGATTATCTGTCCGTAACTGTTAAATATCATCTCGCTACTTCTTACAAATCCATTATTAATTAGGTATCTGGCAAGCTGGACTCTCCTATATTGACTTATTGGTGGTCTAATCCATCTCTCAAGAATGGAATCCCCCTCAGGATAAAAGGAGAAGAGATGTGTTTCCGCTCCAATATCATGAGCTTCCTGAATAAGATTAACAGCTTCCATCTCCGTCTCTCCAAGCCCAACTATTAAATGTATTCCAACCCTCCCCCTTCCAAAAATACTTACAGCCTCTTTAATCCCCTCAATATATCTATCCCAGCTATGAGGACCCTGAGCTTCTCTTCCTCTTAACATGTCAAATATTTCTCTTGTAGCGCAATCAATAGCAATTCCAATCCTCTCAGTACCTGAATCTCTAAGCTCTTTAAGACTGTTCAAACCAAATATTGTCGGGCTAATTAAAGCACTTATTGGAAGCCTTAAAGCATTATAAACCCTTCTAATAACCTCAATCTCAGCCTTCACAGCTCTCCTATTAGTTACTGATGCTACACATATTCTGAAGGGTCTTAAAGAACAGCCATTAACCTGAACTTCACGTAACCTCTCAATAACCTCATTAAGACTACGTAGAGGCCACTCAACACGTATAAGGGTTTTACATGTAGCCCCCTTAGAGATTTCACGTGCCTGACCACAATATAAACAATTAGCCTTACAGCCATCATTGAAATGTAGTAGTAGATTAATACAGTAAGGCTTAACATTATGTTTAAACCGTCCATTACTAAAACCTAAAGCAATATCAGCAGCTATACTTAGACGAACATAATCAGGAGACTCCATAAAGACACTACTAGAATCAAATATATAAACATATTGAGATAATTATCATATTATAACTATTACTGCTACACCGTATTACATTCATACTTGTTGGTCCTGTAAGGATAAGGTCACCTATCCTTGAAAGGAATATGTAAAAGTCATTATTTCTTAAGTAATCCATCATGTTTAAACCTAGATTCCCCATTCGAATTCCTATCTCTTCATTAACTATAGCTCCAGCAGTATCAGTTGATCCATCAATATCGTCAGTATTTATAGTAGCTATAACTACATTATTAATCTCTGTTCTTGTAGATACGTTTAAAGCAGTTTCAACCACTAATACCACTACTAGCAACAGTTACTGTTGTCTCCTCACTTAGTGTAGAGAGGAAAACTATTCCAGCAGGTTTAAAGATAGGGTTTCCTGAAGTTAAGACTTTAAATGTGTTAAACCTATATTTCCCATCCATAATAATGTTAAAATAGAGTACTCAATTCTTGATGTTGAAGCTTCCTAATAGCTGCAAGACATGCAAGCTCATTACTACTTAAATGATATTATATATCTTTATCGAAAATCTATCTCCAGATTTGGTGCTTCAGATTTGAGGGAATTTATGGTATGGATAGGTAGTCATCAAGAGATGATGTTTGTAAGTACTTGTGGACAGTAGATGTCGACTTGGAGTAAGTGATGGCTATCTACATTAACACATAGAATGCTAGATTGAAGAGGATTCTAGCTACTCTCAGTCTTTACAATACAGTGGAAGCTAGCAATAGATTGTCTTAAATATCCTATAGATAGGTATGAAATCTCCCGAATAGATATGCTATGTAAGAGTGAAATTTATATATTATCTATCCACTAAAGGTTATGGAGTATGAGTTTAGCCAAGTCTTTAATGATGCTCTTGAAGATGTATCTAAGGATGTTAAGAAAATAGTTAAAGCCATCATATTAAAGTATTTAGAGAAGGATATTTCTGAACGGTATAGTGGGGGAGGGTAGAGCTTGCAATCTATACTTCGGAAATCAGCTATTCAGAAAATCTTAAATAATCTATATAGAGGAGTTATAAGTGCTGAAGATATTGTATCGGAATCTATAAGAAAAGCTGAAAGTATTGGGAGGGAGCTTAACTACTTCCTACTTATCAATCATGATCTTACATATTCACATATAGATAAGCTTAACAAGCATATTTGTGAAGGCGTCTTTAAGCCCTTAATGTGTATACCTGTAGCTGTAAAAGATAATATTGATCATAAACCATTTACTACAAGGGCTGGAACACCATATCTTAACATTAACCCTAAGCTGAATGCTAAGATTATTAGTGTACTTGAAGATATGGGTGTAGTATTTATTGGACGTACTAATATGCATGAACTTGCAATGGGAGCAACAAATGTAAATCCTCATTTCGGTCCATCGAGAAACCCTCTCGACCCCTCGAGAATAACAGGCGGATCATCAGGTGGTAGTGCAGGCTCTGTAGCTACAGGTATTACACCTATTGCTTTAGGTACTGATACAGGCGGTTCTGTTAGAATTCCAGCAGCATTCTGTGGAATTGTAGGATTTAAGCCAACTATAAATAGAATACCAGTAGCAGGAGTATTACCTATTTCAAATACTCTAGATCATGTAGGAATTCTAGCTAGAAATACTGAGGATATTATTGTAACCCTAAATACTTTAATAAGTGGATTTACTGAGTCTGTTTACAATAAACTTGAGGATATTAGAAACAGAGGGATTCGGCTAGCTGTTATTAGGGATTTTGTTGATGCTTCTATGAATAGCGTTAAGGAGTCATTCAGTAAAGCATTAGATAGAGTTAGAGAGCTTGACTGGAAGATTGATGAAATAAGCTTCCCCGACTTCAACATAGTTTCGAAAGTTAGAGCTCCAATAATGCTAGGTGAAGCTGCAGCAAATCTATTTGATATCTATGTTAGGTATAGGGATAGAATGGGTAGTGATGTTAGATACCTCTTTAAAATCGGATTATCAATACCTGCTTCAGTATACGTTATGGCTTGTAAAATAAGAGAGAGATGGATTAGCTATTTTAAGGCTTTATTTGACAGATATGATGTTATTGCAACACCAACAATACCTATAGAGCCACCTAAAATAAGTGAAGTTGAAAACATAACTACTAGAGCATTACTAATAAAGAATACTGAACTATTCAACGTTATAGGTACACCCACAATAACATTACCAGCACCAATGATGGATATTGGGCTACCTGGATATATTCAACTTACAGCATCATGGGGTAACGATGAACTACTACTTGCAACATCATTAATGTATGAGGAAATATAAACCTAGTGAATGTTAGTTACAGTGTTCAATACTAGCTCCCTTACTAGTTGGTCCAGCTAGCTCCATATATCTTCTTAATACCCCTCTCCCAGCTTTTAGTTTAGGTCTTTCCCACTGTAAAAGTCTTCCTTCAATTTCTTTATCAGTAATTTCAATGTTTAGTTTTCTTTCAGGTATATTTATCTCAATAATGTCTCCATCCTGTACTACTGCTATTGGTCCTCCTTCAGCTGCTTCAGGTGAAACATGACCTATACATGGACCCTTAGTAGCACCTGAAAACCTACCATCAGTAACTAGCGCTGTTTTACTTAGTTTAGGGCTTTGTATAAGTGCATTTGTAGTCATGAATAGTTCAGGCATACCACTACCCTTCGGTCCCTCGTATCTTATTACTATTACACTTCCAGGCTCAATATTTCCCTCAATAACGGCTTTGTAAGCTTCTTCTTCACAGTTAAATACTCTAGCAGGTCCCCTATGTGTTAGCATGTCAGGAGATACAGCTGAATACTTTACTACAGCTCCTTTAGGTGCAAGATTACCTTGAAGTATAGCTATAGCTCCCCTTCTTTCAGTTTTTTCAGGCTCTATTACTACTTGACTTCTTTCAAGTCCAAAATTCTTTAGGAATCCTAAATACCTATTGAAGAAACCGTCTTTTTCAAGCTCTTCAAGGTTTTCCCTTAATGTCTTCCCTGTTACTGTTAAAACATCTAGATGAAGGTATTTACTTAGATATTTTTGAATTATTGGTACTCCCCCAGCATACCATAGTATCTGTGATGTATAGCAGCCGCTAGGAGTTATGTTGGCTATGTATGGAGTTCTCCTATTGATTTCGTCAAATAACGATAGGTTAATATTTATTCCTAACTCCATTGCTATTGCTGGTAAGTGTAGGAGAGCATTTGTAGATCCTCCAGTAGCTGCATGGATTATTATAGCGTTTTCAAATGCTTCATAAGTCATTATGTCTGAAGGCCTAATATTGTTTTCAATAAGTCTCATAATGTATTTACCTGCTTTACGAGCTAGTCTTAGAATTTCACTAGTGAAAGCTGGTATTAATGCTGATCCTGGTAGACTCATCCCTAAGGCTTCAGACATAATTTGCATTGTACTTGCAGTACCCATAAATTGACATGCTCCACATGTCGGTGCACTTGTTAGCTTATAGTTACGTATATCCATAGGAGTTATGGATATTGTTGGTGGCGGGGGTGCTGAAGTAGATATGCTCGGTCCAGTAAGCATACTTCCTCCTGGAATATGTATACATGGTATGTTAATACGGGCTGCAGCTTTTAGATGGGCTGGAATTGACTTATCACATCCTGATACTAAGATTAATCCATCCCAAGGTATTACGGATGCATGTATTTCAACCATATCTGTAATAACCTCCCTACTAGGAAGAGAATAGTTCATTCCTGAATGTCCCTGAGCCCATCCATCACAAATATCTGTTACATGAAATATTGATGGCTTTCCTCCATACTCATATACTCCTATAGCTGCTTCTTCACTAAGTCTATTTAGGTGGAAACTTCCGGGATGACTATCACCATAAACATCATCAATAAGTATTTGCTTTTTCTCTAAGTCTTCTTCAGTCCAGTTCATACCAAGCCTAAGAGTATCAAACTGAGGCCAAAGATCTCTAACATACTGGCTTCTAGTCTTCATATAGTTCAGTATATAATTTTATACTAAAATATAAGTTTATGTATTTGGCTTTGTGAACTTTAGCTTTATTTAGGTTTTTCCCTCTATTTGTGGTGGTAGTATGGTTAATGTATCCATACTAAAGTATAACTAAACAATATGGATTAATGAAAGGATAAAGCTAAAGAATCATAGAAGACACAACATTAAAATAGAGGTAGTAAAACATGCTTAAGTTTGCAAAGCCATGTATTTATTAGTAAAGTTTAAATTCTAAAATTACATTAATGCTTGGTGAAACTATGAGGACAGCTAGTATTAAATCTCTTCCTCCTGAAACTGTTAAGGAAGGCGTTAAAAGATGGATTTTAGTAGTTGGAGAGAGGATGATGCTTGCTCTTTACGAGATAGATGAGGGAGTAACTTTTCCATTACATAGCCACCCACATGAACAAGTAGGATATATTGTTAGTGGAAGGATTGAACATAGAACACCTACAGGTAGTGAAATACTTGAAGCAGGTACAGGCTATATATTTCCCTCAAACGAGCCCCATGAAACATACAACCCCGGTCCTGGACCAGTTATAGTTCTAGATGTTTTCTCACCACCTAGAGAAGACTATCTGAAAAGAAAGTGAGTAAATCATTCATTTTATTTATAATAAAGAATTCTTTACAACTTTACCTAGCAATCTTGCTTAATATTACAGTTTGTTTAATTCCTCTATATTTTGAATTCCATGTTTTAGCTATTAGTTTAGTAGATTGAACTATAAAGAATTTCATGGTAGTTAAGCTTTCATTTAAAAATGATATTTTGATTTTATTTCTTGTCTGATGGTGGCGAATATAGTGCAAGTACTATTACAGATTCATTACTGGTATTATTGAATGAATGTTCAACTTTTGGAGGTATATATATTACATCTCCCTCTTTAAGGTAGTGTATTTCATCACCGCATGTAATCATTGCTTCACCCTTTAAAATCATGAATGCATGTTCCATAACTTCATGGCTATGCTTTTCAGCGGTAGCTGAAGGCTCCATTATAAACATTCTCATAGCAATATTGCTTGATCCAGCTATTTCAGGTGTTACAAGGTCTTTAGCTATGGTTTTAGTATGTAGTGGCGGCTCATACCATTTAATAAGTTTAGACCTAATAACCTTCGCCTTCTGCATAAATATCATTTAATGATATAGTGCAGCCTATATTTAAGATTTTCGACATGTTATAAGTGTTCCGTCAACTTATAAGTTTTTATTTTTATCATCTCTCTTGTTAGATCTTAATTTGCTATAGTATTTCTATAAATTGCGGCTCATTTATATTGGCTTGAATACATGATATTAAGAGTTATTATAAATCTAGTGTTAATCAAGTAACTTATGAAGATTCAATGATAGTTAAGGGCTTAGCAGAACCATATCATTCCTAAGAAAACGCTAAGGCTAATTCACTAAGAAGTATTCTTCAACAAATTCTTTCCAAGTATAGAATAGCTAAAAGAAGCTCGAGAAATTCCTCTGAGCAGTAATAAATTATTATATTTGTAAGCAAATGGAGATTCAAATCTTAACCATGAACTGAGCATGCTTTCTAGGATATTCATGTAAGCACCGTCAGAAAAGCTCCTAACAGAGTACTGATTTAAAGCGCTAGAAGTAATTCCTAAATCCTAATTAATCCAAGCACCTATTCAAACCATCCGGAAAGATAGTTTCTTCTTATCTTCTATAATTAAAAACAAGTCATAGTAAGAACAATGAAAGCATGAAAATAAATACACTAGCTGCAGCTGAGATAAAGTATACCTATTAAGAGAGAAAGCATAAATCCCTAGAATAAAAGCCCGAATATAACTACTTTTTCTTACCTCCCACTAGGAAATGGGTAAAACTATTTAGAATAAGATACCTAGTGATAATACTGTTTGCAGCAACAAATCATAACAAGCATTGATTAAAACTATGCATGCTTTTGATTGAGAATTAAACCCTTGATTTCCCCTATCATCATAAATATTACTATATCAACTCCCTAGATTTCTATTGCTTAAGTAATTACTAAAATAGTAGCTGAGAATTGCACTCTAGCTAACTTTTATGTAGAGTGAACTTGGAATGTCAAGACCTATAAAAGGCTTGGGAAATTATCTTCCTAAATAGCTTGTTATAGCTAGCATACATCACAACCGTAAATAAGAACTAGGAGTAAATCTATTTAGCATTTAGAATTGATGATTCCCATAGTACTAGCGTTAAGTTTAAATATTCAGGATTATTGTGTGATTGGTGTTGTAATGAAAATTATTGAGATTAGATGGCATGGGAGAGGTGGTCAGGGAGCTGTTGTTGCTAGTGATATTCTTGCTAGAGCTGCATATTTAGATGGGTTTAAAGGTGTTCAGTCATTCCCATTCTTCGGAGCTGAACGTAGAGGTGCTCCTGTTCAGGCATTTACAAGGCTTAGTGATAGTAGAGTTCTTCTTAGAACTCATGTATACAATCCAGATATAGTAATAGTTCTTGATCCTTCCCTACTTGGTGTTGTAGATGTTTATTCTGGGCTTAAGAGTGGAGGAATGGTAATTATGAATACTCCTTTAAACCCATCTGATATTAAGGTTCCTGGAAGTTTTAAGATTGCAACTGTTGATGCTTTATCTATTGTTCAAGACTTAAAACTATTTGTTAGCGGACTACCTGTTTATAATACCTCTATGCTTGGAGCATTTTCAAAAGCTACAGGTCTTGTTAAGATATCCTCGATTAGGGAAGCCATCATAGAATATTTTGGACCTGGAAGAGGAGAAGTAAATGCTAAAGCTGCTGAGCTTGCGTATCAGAAAACTATTGTAGGTGGTTAAGATGAGTGAGATAAAGAGTTTAAGAGATCTTGGAATATGGATTATATCAAAGCCTGGGAAAGCATCTTCAGGTATTACAGGTACTTGGAGAACTTTTAAACCTGTAATTAATAGGAAGAAATGTAATAAGTGCATGGTATGCTGGCTATATTGCCCTGAAGGAGTTGTAAGTAAGGATTCTGGTGGATATCCTCAAATCGACTATGAATTCTGTAAAGGATGCGGTATCTGTGCTTATGAATGTAGGGTTAAAGCTATAGATATGATTGCGGAGGTGAGATAGATGCTTAAAATGAAGGGTGAGGTTTTACTATTAACTGGAAACTATTCAGCAGCTTATGCTGCAAAATGTTCAAGAGTACAGGTTGTTGCAGCCTATCCTATAACTCCACAAACACCATGTGTTGAGAAGATTTCAGAGTTTGTTGAAAAGGGAGAGTTAAAGGCGGAGTTTATATGTGTTGAAAGCGAGCATTCAGCTATGAGTGCATGTATAGGTGCATCAACATGTGGTGCTAGAGCATTTACAGCAACATCAGCTCAAGGACTTGCCTTAATGCATGAAATGCTTCACTGGGCTAGTGGTGCTAGACTCCCAATAGTTATGTATGTTGCAAATAGAGCTTTCGCTCCTCCATGGAATATATGGTGTGACCACCAAGACTCTATTGCTCAGAGAGATACTGGATGGATGCAGTTTTATGCTGAGGATAATCAGGAGCTTTTCGACTCTATAATTATGGCTTATAAAATTGCTGAAGACCATGAAGTAATGCTTCCAGCTATGGTTTGTGCTGATGGTGTAACTTTATCTCATACTGTAATGCCTGTTGAAATACCTGACCAGAAAGATATTGATGATTTCCTTCCACCCTATGATCCACCATATAAGTTCTATGATGTAGATAATCCAATAATACTTTCACATCTACCTATGCCTAATGTTCCCTTCTCAGACTGGTATACAGAGTTTAGATATTTAATGCAGGAAGCTATGATGAAGGCTAAGAGGAAGATTATAAGTGTATGTAGAGAGTTTAAGGAGAGATTTGGAAGGTTTCATGGCGATTTTCTTGAAGAGTATAGATGTAATGATGCTGACGTAGTTGTTGTAAGTATGGGTTCTATAGCTTCCCAGATGAAGTATGTTGTGGATTTAATGAGGGATGAAGGCTATAACGTTGGAGCTGTTAAGCTTAGAGTACTACGTCCCTTCCCAATAGAGGAAATAAGAAACCTAGCAGGGAGGGTTAAGGGAATTGCTGTAATAGATAGAAACATATCATTCGGCTATGCTGGAGCAGTACTTACAGAAATTAAGGCTGCACTATATGAGCAAGTGAAGAAACCATTAATCAAGGGGTTTATTATGGGTTTAGGTGGGAGAGATGTTCAAATAGGTCATCAGAAGGAGGTGGTTAAAAACATGTATGAAATCCTTGAGAAGGGATTAGATAAGGAATATGAATGGATAGGTTTACGTATGTAGAGGTGGTTTTATGCCTATACTTGGCTTACCTGAAGAAGAGTATATGCTTCCAGGATATGGAAGCTGTCCTGGATGTGGTTTATTCCTAACTACAAGACATGTTCTGAAAGCTTTAGGTCGTAGAACATTGATGGTTATTCCTGCTGGATGTATTTCAGCTGCTCCAGGCTTATTTCCAAAGATAGGGTTCGGTATACCTACATTAAACATAGCCTTTGAGGCAACAGCATCTGCAGCATCAGGAATAGCTGCTGCTCTTAAAGTTAAGGGGATAAAGGATATAACAGTTCTTGGAGTTGCAGGGGATGGTGGAACAGCAGATATCGGTATACAGGCATTATCAGCAGCTGCTGAGAGAAATGATAACTTCATCTATGTATGTATAGATAATGAAGCCTATATGAATACTGGAATACAGAGAAGCGGTACAACACCTTTCCGTGCACGTACTACAACAACTCCAGTTATTGGGAAGCTACAGCATAAAAAAGATATGCCTCTCATAATGGCTGCCCATGAAATACCGTATGTAGCTACAGCTTGCATAGCTTATCCACATGATCTTCATCGGAAAGTTAAGAAAGCATTAGAGATGAAGTGGGGAACAAGATATATACATATACTATCCCCATGTCCTCCAGGATGGGGGTTTGATGCTGAAAAATCCATAGAAATGGGAAGGCTTGCTGTTGAAACAGGAGTATTTGCTCTATTTGAAATTGAAAACTTTAAACTAAAGTTTACAGGACCTAGTATTAACCTAATCGATCCATCTAAAAGAAAAGATGTTAAAGAGTATTTAAGGCTTCAGAGAAGATTTGCCCACCTTACAGATGAGGATATAGAGGAAATTAGAAAATGGATAGATAATAAGTGGAGGCAATACATAAAACTATCATCTGAATAAGCTTCCACTATAGCTTCATAAATCCAACACTTTATTTTCAATACTATCCTTCCTTAGTCTTAATATTTCAGGATGTCTAGTTATAATAACTTATAGTTCTAACTTAGCCTAAAACCTATTATATAAGCTTTTAAGCTCGTAGTATTGTAAGGTTTTTAAATACAATATGTTGATTTATGATTCTACTAAGTAAGGTTTATTTACTACTTCGAGTAACTGCTAATGGTGGTTTAAATGATGAATGGTAATGAATATGTTGAAAGTTTAAGGAGACTACGTAAAAAAGTCTATATGTTTGGAGAGGAGATTAAGGATATAACTGTCCACCCATTTCTTAAGCCAACTCTAAACTCTATAGCTTTAACCTATCAGCTTGCTTATGATGAGAGATATAGAGATCTTTTAACAGCTACTTCCCACTTAACAGGAAGAAGGATTAATAGGTTTACCCATATACCTCAAAATACTGATGACTTGGTAAAGAAGGTTAAAATGCTTCGTCTACTTGGACAGAAGACAGGTTCATGTTTTCAAAGATGTGTTGGAATGGATGCCTTAATAGCTCTTTCAAGCGTCACCTATGAAATTGATCAAAAATACGGTACTGACTATTATAAGCGGTTTATAAGATTCCTTATTAAGGTCCAAGATGAGGATTTAATGTGTGGCGGGTCTATGACTGATGTTAAGGGAGATAGAAGTTTAAGACCAAGTCAGCAGAAGGATCCGGATATGTTTGTACATGTTGTTGAGAAGAGGGATGATGGTATTGTTATTAGAGGTGCTAAAGCTCATCAGTCCGGTTCTGTATTTGCTCATGAACTAGTAGTTATGCCAACTCTATCTATGCGTGAAACAGATAAGGATTATGCTGTTTCATGCGCTGTACCTGCTGATGCTGATGGTGTATTGTACATTGTTGGGAGGCAGACAAACGATTCTAGAAAGATGGAGGAGTGTGAAATTGATGTAGGTAATCTTCAATATAGTGTTGCAGGCCATGAGGCCCTAGTTGTTTTTGATGATGTATTTGTTCCATGGGATAGGGTTTTCATGTGTGGTGAATGGGATTTCTCCGGTGTTCTTGTTGAGAGGTTTGCATCATATCATAGGCAGAATTATGGTGGATGTAAGGTTGGAGTTGGAGACGTACTTATAGGTGCTGCAGCTACTATTGCTGATTATAATGGTGTTTCTGATGCTTCACATATAAGAGAGAAGCTTGTAGAAATGGCTTACTTAAATGAGACTATGCATGCATGTGGTTTAGCTTGTTCATATGAAGGCGTTAAGCTTCCATCAGGAACATACTATGTAAATCCACTATTAGCAAATGTAACTAAGCTTAATGTAACTAAGTTCCCCTTTGAAATGGCTAGGTTAGCAATAGATATTACTGGTGGAATTATTGGAACTCAGCCTTCAGAAAGGGATTTTAAACATCCAGTTATAGGGAAGTATATTGAGAAATATCTTAAAGCTAGAGAAAATATTCCAACAGAGTATAGGATGAGAATTGTAAGACTTATAGAAAATATGGTTACAGGTACTGGACTAATAGAGTCAATGCATGGTGCAGGTTCTCCTCAAGCACAGAGGATAATGATAGCTAGACAGGTAGACTTTGAGCTTAGGAAGAAGCTTGCAAAAATACTTGCAGGAATTGAGAGGGATAGCTAGCTATCTCTTAAGCCTAGTCTAGTAGCTACTTCAGGATTTACAAGTCTCCTAGGCTTTAACCCATTATAGATTCTATCAATATCCTCTACAATCATTAAATCCATTCTTTTTAAAGCTTCAACAGTAAATGCAGCTATATGAGGTGTTACCAGTACATTATCCATTTTTAATAGCGGATTCTTCATGTTTGGAGGTTCTGTTTCCAATACGTCTAGAGCAGCTCCCGCAATCCACTTTTCTCTTAATGCCTTTATTAATGCTTCCTCATCAATTATCGGTCCTCGAGCAGTATTAACTATTAATGCACTAGACTTCATTTGTTTAAGCATTTCCTCACCTATAAGATGATGGGTTTCACTTGTTAGTATTGCATGGATGGATACAATATCTGACTCCTTAAGTAGCTCTTTAAGATCTACTGGCTTAACGTTTAGTTTAAGCATTTCCTCTCTATTAATGTATGGATCATACGCTAGAACTTTCATGTTAAATCCTTTAATAGCTATTTCAGCAACTCTTCTACCTATAGCTCCGAAGCCTATTACTCCTAGTGTTTTACCGTAGATTTCGAATCCGATAAGTTTAGATCTTTCACTCCATCTCCCATTTTTAACGGTACTGTAGGCTTCATAGATTCTCCTCATTAATGCAAGTATTAACGTAAATGTATGCTCAGCAACTGATTCAGCATTAGCATGAGGAGTATAAGTTACAGCTATTCCTCTTCTAGTAGCTTCTTGAACATCAACATTATCGTATCCTACACCATGTCTAGCTATGACTTTAAGGTTTTCCACGTTTCTAAGAGTTTCCGCTGATATTCTACCTATAGCTCCAAGTATTACTGCATCGTAGCCTCTTATTGCTTCAGCTACTTCACTATCTTTTGGAGGGCTACTAAATGTTAAGCGTTTAACTTCCCCTATCCTGTTAAGAGCTTCAATAGCTTCAGGAGCATAGATACCGAAGCTTCCTGAAAGAATTATTATCCTCCATCTTTCCACTTTAACACCGTTACTATTCAAGATATTTCCTAAGCTTGTCAAGTAATGCTTTATATTCATCATCTGTTAATGGTCTTAATGGCTTAGCTGGATAGCCTCCATCTATTCCACGTATTTTTAAAGCTGCCTTATATGGTGCTATATCAATCTCCTTCAATATATTTCTTATACTACTTATTTTAAACTGAATTTCTCTAGCTTTAGCTATATTACTGTCTTTAACTGCCTTGTAAAGCGATAATGTAAGTTCTGGAAATATATTGCTTACAGCACATACATGTCCTGCAGCGCCTAAAGCAAAGTTTATAAGCATCATTGAGTCTCCAGCCCCCATTACAATGTATTTATCACCATACTCCTGAATATATGATGTTATCTGGTCAACATTATAGCTTGTATCCTTAACCCCAACTATTTCAGGAACTTCAGAAGCTATTTTTCCAAAAAGTTTTGGGTCTATATTGTATCCCTGTCTACCAACGTTGTTGTATATGAATACAGGTAGTCTTGATGCTTTAGCTATTTGTCTAAAGTATTCTATAAGGCTTTTAACATCTGGTCTATAGTAGATGGGAGCAACAGAACATATAGCATCAGCACCTATATCTCCTGCATGTTTTGCAAGCTCAATAGCTATTTCAGCTTCAGCTGCTCCGATATGGAGTATTACTGGAATTCTAGATTTAACCTGGTCAATAACGGTTTCAGCTACTTTTCTCCTTAGACTTACCGGTAAATATATTCCCTCACCTAAAGTTCCTAAAGGAAATAATCCGTGAATTCCCTTTTCAACTTGGAAGTCAATAAGCTCTCTAATAGAGTTTTCTTTAAGTTCCCCATTATGGTTAAGCGGAGTTACTATAGCGGTAATTACCCCCTCAAATCTTTTCACTACTACCACCACTATATTGTTTAGTAGGGCTAGTTAAATTTTCTGTTAGAATAGTTGGCTATGTTCAATATATAGGCTTTCAAGAGTATAGTATAGCTTCTTATAGAAGTTATATGTTTTAGCATATTTAGTATGGTTTTTAGGATTTGGATATTTAACATCTACGATTTTAACCATTTTATCTATTGCCTCATTAATATTCTTATATATTCCTAAAGCAACAAATCCCATAGCTGCTGCTCCAAGTAGTGATGCTTCCTCAACAGCTAGCATTTCAACAGGTAAATTAAAAATATCTGCTTGTATTTGCCTCCATAGTGGAGATCTAGATCCTCCTCCTCCAGTTCTTATAGATAACCCTTCTAAGCCGTTTTCAGCCATGGAATCATAGATCCATTTTAGAGTATATAGACACCCCTCCATTAACGCTCTTATGACATGAGCTTTTCCATGTCTAAGTGTAAGTCCAAATATAACTCCTTTAGCATATGGATTATTCATAGGAAATCTTTCACCGCTTAGAAACGGTAATATTATAAGGTTATCTGATGTTGGACCTACTTGCTCAGCTTCTTCTGTAAGTATGTTGTATGGATCTTTGCTTGTAAGTTTTGCAATTGATGTTTCAATATGTCCAAACTCATCTCTAAACCATCTTAGCCCAATACCTGCATTGTTTACAGCTCCTCCTGGAAGTCTAAGTCCATAGCCTATATAGTAGCAGAAAAACCTCATAGCTCTATCTCTATCTACAAGAGGATATTCACTAACAGACCTTATAGCACCACTAGTTCCAATATTTAATGCTAAAATACCCTTTTTAACTGCTCCAACACCAACACTATGAAGTGCTCCATCAGATGCTCCGAGAACTATTTGTACTTTATTTTTCAATCCAAGTCTACTGGAAATGTTTCTCGGGGCTTCACATAAAATCTTTTCCCCATCACATAGATTTGGAAGTTTAGACTCGTTAATACCTGCAATCTCTAAAGCTAAACTACTCCATTTAAGTTTTCCGATATCTAGGAGTTGACTTCCAGCAGCTACAGACTTGTCTATGTAGGGTTCTCCTAGAAGCTTAAGCATTACGTAGTCTTTAGCTGATAAAAACCATTCTGCACTTCTAAATTTGTTAGGCATTACCTGACTAAGCCATACTAGCTTGGTAAGAGGATATATGAAGCGTGGAGGACATCCTGTCTCTACATATAGCTTATAGGAATCTATTTTTAGCTCTATATTCTTTAGGACTGAAGCTGGACGTGTATCTAGATATGTTATTAATGGTGTAATCTCTTCTCCTTCTTTACCTACTATTGATACTCCATGCATTTGAGCACTAAAACTTAAAGCATCAACATCTACTTTAGCCTGTTTTAAAGCTTGCTCACACGCTCTTAAAGTAGAATCATGTATTTCACTAAGTCTCTGTATGCCTGCTCCAGGCTCAGGATAATATATTGGAATTTCAATACGTGCTAGTGAAATTAAATCTCCACCTGTATTAAATATTCCTGCCTTAACATTGCTTGTACCTATATCTATAGCTAAAACATATGTAGCCACAATATATTAAACCAATAGTAAAATTTAAATATATCTTATTATCAATTACTAGCTAGTAAGTAGAAGTACTTAATTTAGCTATTTGTATATTGATTTATAGTTTGCTATGAAAAATAGGTTTTAAAGCTCTATTTTATCATTTTTCAGTAATACCTAATACTAGCTGTTTAGGGTTTTGTTAGACTTAATCTTAGAATGTTGGTCCTATTCTGAATATCCCGAACTCATTATAGTTTAAAACTTCCGATTTTGTTGGTTTTCCTGAAGCTACTTCAATAAGCTCCTTAAATATCTTTCTTCCAGCTTCCTCGATGGATTCAGTTCCAAGTATAATTCCGCTAACATCTACATCTAGATCATCCCTCATTTTCTCAGCTGTTTCTGGGTTTCCTGTAATCTTTATTACTGGAGCTATAGGATTTCCAACAGGTGTTCCACGGCCTGTAGTGAATAGGATTATTTGAGCTCCTCCAGCAACCATGCCCACAATTGAACTAACATCGAATCCAGGTGTATTCATTAGGTATAATCCGTTTCCAGATGGTTTCTCAGCATATTTTAATACTCCCTTAACTATACTTCTACCAGCTTTATGTATTGCGCCAAGTGATTTCTCTTCTATTGTTGTTAATCCCCCTGCAATATTTCCAGGTGACGGCTGTGCTCCTCTAAAATCTACACCATAAGATTTAAGATATTTCTCATATTCTATTACTGTTTTAATAATTTCCATTTTTACATCTTCGTTAACTGCTCTTTCAGCAAATATATGTTCAGCACCTATAAACTCCGGTACTTCAGATATTATTACTGTTCCACCCATGTCTATAATCATATCTGAAGCTACTCCAACAGCTGGGTTTGAAGCTATACCTGATGTAGTATCTGATCCTCCACATTCTAAAGCTACTATAAGCTTTGATACTGATGCTTCCTCTCGTTTAAGCTTTAAGGCTTCCTGAACCATTTCCCTTACAATTCTCACTCCCTTCTCTACTGTTTTTAATGTTCCTCCTACTTCCTGTATTACTAAGAGCTCTACTGGCTTACCTGACTTTGCTATTTCCTCAGTAACTACTTTTGCATCTACTCCCTCACATCCAAGACTAACCACTAGAACTGCTGCTACATTAGGATTTACTCCTAATCCTATAAGTGTATTTACTGTTTGCTTTAAGTCTTCACCAACCTGTCCACAACCATATGGATTATTAAGATATTTAACTCCATAAACTCTCTCAGCAATTAATTTAGCAGTGCTTGAAGCACATATAACCGTTGGAATTATCAGTACATGGTTACGTACACCAATACTTCCATTATCTCTATAGTATCCATGAAAAATCATATCTATAACCTCCTGAATATAGCTCCTCTATCAGCTGATTCCACAAGTTTTGAGTATCTGTAGAGGTATCCCCTGCCAGCCTTTAATGGTGGGGGTATCCATGATTTAAGTCTTAACTCCATTTCCTCCCTAGATATTTCAATGTTTAATTTACGTTCCGGTATGTTTATTTCAACTATGTCTCCATCCTGTACTACTGCTATTGGTCCTCCTTCAGCTGCTTCAGGTGAAACATGACCTATACATGGACCCTTAGTAGCACCTGAAAACCTACCATCAGTAATTAAAGCTACAGATTCTCCAAGTCCTAAACCAGTTATTGTTGATGTTGCTGTAAGCATTTCCCTCATTCCAGGGCCTCCTTTAGGTCCCTCATATCTAATAATCACTATATCTCCACTTTCTATTTCGCCATTAAGCATAGCTTTAACAGCTTCTTCTTCTGAATTGTATGCTTTAGCAGGTCCATTATGTTTAAGCATTTTAGGACTTACAGCTGCTGATTTTACTACTGCTCCTCGTGGCGCTAATGTCCCCTTTAGTATTGCTATTCCCCCCTCCTTATGGATAGGGTTTTCTAATGGTCTTATAACATCATCATCGTAAACTCTTGCTTCACCTATAACTTCACCTATTGTCCTACCTGTTACTGTTAAGCAGTCTAGATGTAGGTATGGTTTTAACCTACTCATTACACCCGGTATTCCTCCAGCTCTATGTAAATCTACAACTTTGTATGGTCCTCCAGGAGCCATACTACATAGATGAGGTACTTTACGGCTTATTTCATCGAAGACATCTAGACCAATATCTATTCCAAGCTCATAAGCTATAGCTGGTAGATGTAGTATAGTATTTGTTGATCCTCCTAGAGCCATATCAACAGCTATAGCGTTTCTAAACGTCTTCTCAGTCATTATCTTGCTGGGTCTTAAATCTCTCTCAAGAACTTTCAATATAAGTCTTCCAGCTTCTATAGCTAATCTTATTTTAGCTGAGTCGGTAGCTGGTGTTGTCGCCATGTATGGTATAGTCATCCCTAATGCTTCAGTAAGACACTGCATAGTGTTAGCTGTAAACATCCCTCCACATGCTCCAGGTCCTGTGCAAGCTATTTCCTCAAGGTATTTAGCTTCCTCAGGAGTTATTCTTCCTGTTTTCAGGAGTCCAGGAACCTCAAACAGTTCAGCTATAGTTATGCTTTTACCTCTAAAATATCCATGTGATGGATATGCTGGAAGCATAGGTCCACCAAGACAGAAAACTGTAGGTATATCTAGCCTTGCAGTAGCCATAAGCATTCCAGGATCAATCTTATCACATGTTGTTATACAAATCATAGCGTCAAATCCATGTGCTTCAATCATAAGCTCAATAGAGTCTGCAATAACTTCCCTACTTGGAAGTGGTGTACGCATTCCCTCATGACCCATAGCTAATCCATCACATATAGCAATCGTATTAAACTCTAATGGTACTCCCCCGGCCTCCCTAACACCCATCTTAACATATTCTGCAATCTTATCTAAATGTATATGTCCAGGAACAATTTCATTCCATGAATTTACAATAGCAATTAAAGGCTTTTTAAAATCTTCATCAGTTAATCCAACACATCTTAAAAGAGATCTATGCGGAGTCCTTAAAACACCATCAACAACCCTACTACTTCTTAAATGACTAACCATAAAAACCACTATGAAATAGTTAAAGCAACTAATAAAGATTTCTAGCTTACAGTATTAAAGAATAGCTAATATAACCTACTTAATAAGTCTCAACTCAGAAAACCCATAGTCCACCATATATAGATAATAAATTGTTCTGTATTGAAGTTAGTAAGCAGCTACCTCCTACTTGCTAAATTAATATTAGAAGTATAGAAAGAACAGAAATTAAAAGTTAGAAGTCTAGAACAATACTGCCTAGACATAATATATGTATATTGCTCCACTATATGTTATTGTTTGAGTGTTTCCATCACGTGGATTTATTATACCAATAGCATATCTAATGTTTTGGTTTAGGTTGCTGAATACTACCCACCCTGAACCGCCAGTTAACATTTGAACATTAATAAGCTCACCTGTATCATAGTTTCTGAGACCGATTAGAACAATATGGTCTGTTGGAGTATATTGTAAATATACTGCAATTTGGAATATGCTTGGCCCAAAGGGGCCTCGCCAATACGCCCAGCCTAATGAAACACTACCACTAATCGGAATCTTAACTACTGTTACTGGAAGAGGCTCTATTATCGCAACTATCTTACCATTAATCTCCTCATAATATTTACCATCCTCACCCTCAACATAGTGGATTAAAACACCATAGATTGGAACACCATCATAGTACTCAACTTTAGCTGCTTTAAGGAATTCCTCTTTATAATTATCCATTACCTTCATTTTACAGAAGGCTTGTCCCTTAATATATTCATCTACCTCCTTTAAATCCTTAAAAAATTTTTCATAGCTATGAAAGGTTGATATACTGATGACAGCTCACTAGATTTAAACGGTTCAATCCAACCCTCTACATCTTTACTCTCCTTTAACGGCGTTTCCTTTAACGGTATTTTAATAGGAGGAAATAATGTTATCGTTTCACTACTCTGTGAAACAATATCGTTATAGTGGGAAAACTTGTTCACCAATACTTCAGCTTCAATACTTGATACAGCTATACTTAACGAAAGCAGTATAAGAACAGCCATAACTAAAATCTTAACCATAACACCACCTCCAAACAAACATAGCAGAACCAATATATATATTACTGCTAAAAATATTCCTAAGGAATCAAATATGATAAGCGATAACTTAATTTTACATGCCTAGCCCATCAAATTTAAGTTATTGCCAGGGATGTTCTTTAGGTATTATTCTATTAAGCTAATAATGAAGTGTGAGTTTGCAGATTTATAGCTTTCATATCATGGTTTATATTGTTTAATTGCATTTATAAAAAGTTTACAAGTTCTTCATGGATTAAAAATGTTTAAAATTTATTTAACTTGCCTATAAGCTCCACTACTCTAATTTTCAAATATAGCGGAGTTAATAAGGCTTAAATATTAGTTGGCTACATTCATTACTTCACAAACTTTATTAAGGTATTAAATAATATAGTTTCTGTGAGTCCAAGTTATTTATTTAATTTTCCTAGAATGGTTGAGGTTGAACAGGAGCTGGTTTCTATTAAGATTCAGGACGTTAAAAGCGAAGTTAGTAAACAGCTTAAAAATATAGATCTTGCATCGAGAATAAAGCCCGGTAGTAGAATAGCTATAACTGCTGGTAGTAGAGGAATTGCAAACATTGCTGATATAATTGCCGCTATCGTAGATGAGGTTAAGAAATGCGGTGGACAGCCATTCATTGTTCCGGCTATGGGTAGCCATGGAGGTGCAACTCCTGAAGGTCAGGTTGAAATTTTGAAAAGCTATGGAATAACACCTGAAAATGTTGGTGCACCTATATTTTCCTCCCTGGAAGTTGATGTACTCGGCTATCTTGATGATGGTACACCTATATATATTGATAGGTATGCTCATAATGCTGATGGAATAATAGTTGTTAATAGGGTTAAGCCACATACAGATTTTAAGGATAAGATTGAAAGTGGATTAATGAAAATGATGGTTATTGGTCTAGGTAAGCAGAAAGGTGCTGAATCTCTTCATTCATTTCTTGCTGAAGGATACCATAAAGTTCTACCTGAAATGGCTAGGTTAATAATGAAAAAAGCAAAAATAATATGTGGAGTAGCAATTGTAGAGAATGGCTATCATGAAACCGCAATTATTAAAGCTATTCCCACCGAGAAAATTGAGGAGGAGGAGATTAAGCTTCTAGAAATTGCTAAGAAGTATCTTCCAAGAATACCGTTTAAGGATATAGATCTCCTAATTGTTGATGAAATAGGGAAGGAGATTAGTGGTGCAGGTATGGATCCAAATGTTACAGGTAGATTTTTTGTTCCAGGCGAATATGATCCTGAAGCTCCAAGAGTTAAGCGGATCATTGTACTTGACTTAAGCCCTAAAACTGAAGGTAATGCTGTAGGTATTGGTATGGCTGACTTAACTACTAGAAGAGTATTTGAAAAAATTGATTTTGTGAAAACCTTTGTTAACTGCTTAACAGCTGGATGGCCTGAAGCTGGTAAAGTACCTGTATTCCTATCTTGCGATAGGGATGCAATAGCTATGGGTTTAAGAACAGCAGGTATTAGAGACTTTAAAAAGGCTAAAATAATTCGAATTAAAAATACGCTTGAACTAACTAGATTCTGGATTTCAGAAGCTCTTCTTGAAGAACTTGAAAAAAATCCTGAATTGAAAAAGAAAGTTAAAGTTATAGGTGAACCGAGAGAAATGATATTTGATGTTCTAGGAAATCTAGCTAGATAACCCCATATTCAAACATTTTTATAGTACTGCCTCAGCTAATGGTTCTATCATTTCTCAATACTCGGCAAATTCTTCATTGGCGAAATAATATGTCTAAACACCTATTAAAACCTATCTCACGCTGAAATGCGACGATACATAATAAACCATAAGCTCCAGTCTACAAACTTCCCATTGAAGCTTCATAAAACCTCCAAGTCTAAGAGAATACGCTTAATTCCATTCAGTATACCTACTATAAACCATCATAAAATACCATCAAATATAAAATAATGAATGTAAATAGTTAAATAAATCCAAATGCTATTGTAGAATTCTTCATAAGTACTGTTTCAGTAGTTTATTAGTTTGAATCCATATTCATTATCAGAATTATATTATTCCTACTTTATGATTTCTGTATTGCTATAGCATTATTAACTCATAGTTTGTTAGGTCTCTATCTTAGCGAAAGGCTTAAATTCCTAGATTTAATGACTACTATGTGAAGGCAGCTCGTCTACATGAATATGGTAAAGACCTTGTTGTTGAAGATATCTCTATACCATCTATTGGACCTAGTGATGTACTAGTAAGAGTTAAAGCTTGTGGAGTTTGTCATAGTGATATTCATATGATTGATGGAATTATAAAGGTTCCAAGTCTTCCCAGAGTTCTTGGACACGAAGTTGCCGGTGAGATTGTTGAAGTCGGCCAAGATGTTCATGGAATAAATATTGGAGAACGTGTTGCTTTATCCTTTATATATAAGGTTTGTAATGTATGTCGTTATTGTATTGAAGGTTTTGAAAATATTTGCCGGAATATATTGTATACTGGTTTTCATGTTGATGGAGGATATGCTGAATATATTAAAGCGCCTGAAAACTCAATCTTTAAAATTCCTGAAGGGGTAAGCTATGAGGAGGCAGCTATAGCTACAGATGCTATTGCAACAGCTTACCATACGATTAAAAGGATTGCAAAGGTTTCAATTAATGAGAATGTTGTAGTGTATGGTCTTGGAGGTTTAGGCTTATCTGCTATTCAAATATTGAAGGCTATTGGAGCCTACGTTATAGGTGTTGATGTTAATGATGAAAAGCTTAAATTAGCTGAAAAACTTGGAGCTGATGAAGTTATTAATTCAAGCCTTGAGGATCCTATTAAAAGAATTAAGTTGAAAGGAGGAGTTGATGTAGCATTGGATTTTACTAGTAGTATTAAGGCTAAGGAACAGGCATTTGAAAGCATTAAGCCTCATGGAAGACTAGTTATTGCTGGAGTAGCTGAAGGTAGATTAAATATTTCACCTAGAAGGCTTGTTTTCGGCGAAATGATGCTTAGTGGAAGCTTCGCATTTACGAGACTAGATGTTACTGAATCACTTAACCTAGTTAGTAGAGGAATTGTAAAGGTTATTTATGAACAGTATTCTCTACAGGATATAAATAAGGCATTAAAGCTTCTAAAAGAAGGAAAAATACTTTTCAGATCTATAGTTAAGCCGTAATTAACTACATCACATATAATTCTAGAATATATAAACTCTAAGGTCATGTTACTTATCCCCTAAATACTTCTAACTATTCATTATCAGCATAGTCTTTAAACATAGAAAAATCAAATAATAGCTAAGCATATTCCTCTAAGTATAGAGTAGATGTACTTTTATCTAAATAGAGCTTAGTATGTTCCATTTATCCTATTAACTACCTTATAACTTAACATACTACTTAACTTAGAGCTATTTCAAAATTCATCGTAAAATTTATATGTTTAAAAATTTTCTGAATTGATGATTTATGGTTAATTTAAAGGAGCCCCATGAAATAATTGTTAGGGAGCTTCGGTTAAGAACTGATCCTGTTGGTATTAAGCTGTTTAAAAGCTTAGATGAAATTCCTCCAGGTATATCTAAAGTTCCTGATAAGCTTACTTTATGCCAGCTATCTACGCTAGCTAGACTTCATGGACTTACCTATTACGCTACTGCTGATGATATTGCATGTAAGAGGGGAGCCGGTTCAATAGGTTTAAGGAAAATTTCAGAGGAGGAATGTGTTGTAGAAGATGCTTATGCCCATACTGTAAATTTAGAAACTGCAAGGAAGCTATACAAGTTTATACCTATGCTTCCCCCAAACTCTAGTAGAGCGGTTCTTATGGGTCCTCTTGGAGAGCTTCCTATCGAGCCTGATGCTGTACTAGTTGTTGGAAATCCTGGGCAGATGTTAAAGGTTGTTGAAGGCTACGTATGGAGTAAAGGAGAACCTCTAACTCTATCGTCTACAGGAGTTCATGGAATATGTGGTGATGGAGTTGCTAGAGCACTAATAACAGGTAAGATTAGTTTATCTCTTCCATGTGGTGGTGCAAGAAGAGTAGGTTTATATATTGATGAGGAGATGGTAGCTGCTATTCCGTTCAAGATTATTGATGAGTGGATTAATGGATTAATATCTACAAGAAGTACAGGCCATCCATATCCTATACCTACCAGAATAGTATGGAATCCTCCTCCACCAGCACATAAACCGTTAAAACCATAACTAATCATATCAGTAAGATTTTTATAATAGTTTCCCTAATTAATTTGGTTATTATGTCGTATAAGGATTTGTATATCCCATATATAACTCCAGATCTTGAAGAGCATAGATTAAGAGTTCGGGAGTTTGCTGAGAAGATGCTTACTCCAATACGTGATAAGTATGAGGAGCTGAATCTTGATGGTAAAGGGTTAAGCTTTCCTTGGGAGGCTTTAAAACTAATCGGTGAAAATGGATTTTTAGCTATGTATATACCTGAAGCTTACGGTGGTAAGGGTAAGCCATTACTCTACGATGTGGTAGCTATAGAAGAAATCTCTAGGGTTTGCGGTGCTATGGCTTCTCTAACTCAGTATACTCCATCGCTTGTCTGCTCTCCTCTTCTTCTATTTGGAACTGAGGAACAGAAAAGAAGGTATTTACCTCCATTAGTTAAAGGTGAAAAGCTAGGAGCCTTCGCCCTAACTGAACCTGAGGTTGGATCAGACACAGCAGCAATACAGACAAAAGCTGAAAGAGTTGGTAACTCATATATAATTAATGGGCATAAGAAATTCATAACTATAGGAAATCTTGCAAGTACATTTATAGTATTTGCTAAAACAAAACCTGAAGCAGGTGCTAGAGGTATAACAGCATTCATAGTGGAGAAGGATATGGAGGGTATAAGCTTCCCAAAGCAGGAGAGAAAGCTTGGTTTAAGATATATTCCTGTAAGTGAGGTAAAGTTTGATAATGTTAAGGTACCTATTGAAAATGTTTTAGGTGGTGTTGAAATGGAGAATAGAGGTATATATATTGCGTTAAACGCTTTAGATCATGGTAGATGCTATGTAGCTGCTCAAGCACTTGGAGCTGCGCAAGCAGCTTTAGAACAAGCATTAAAGTTTGCAGAGCAACGTGTAGAGTTTGGACAGCCAATAATAAATTTTGAAGCAATACAGTGGATGATTGCAGATATGACGATGAGGATAGAAGCAGCTCGCCTTCTTACTTATAGAGCAACATATCTTAGGGATTTAGCTATTAAAGGCAAAATAGATTCTAGAACCGTTACTATGCCTGCTGCAATTGCAAAATGTTATGCAAGTGAGACAGCTACCTTTGCAGCCCATAGAGCAATACAGATACTTGGCGGTAGAGGATACATGTATGACTATGAGTATTTACCTATAAAGTCGCTTCCACCACTTGAAAAGATATATCGTGACTGTAGAATATATGAAATCTATGAGGGAACAAATGAGATACAGAGGTATGTTATCTCAAGAGAAATAGCTAGATTATTCGGAGTTAAAATAAAGTAATACTCACCATCCTTAATAAATCCATATTTTATTTTCCCAAACCTAACATATAATATTTAGCCTCTAAATCATCTCTCAATAATAAAATTTAATAAGATTCTAGCTTAGTAGAATTATGGCTTTTAAAATTCTTATAACTAAGCTTGGGCTTGATGGGCATGATAGAGGTGCTAAGGTTATTGCAAAGGCTTTAGCTGATGCTGGATTTGAAGTTGTTTATTTAGGTATTCATCAAACACCTGAAGCTGTTGTTGATGCTGCATTACAAGAGGATGTTGACGCTATAGGTGTAAGTATTCTTTCAGGATCTCATATTGAGCTTGCCGAGGAGCTTTTAAAGATTATGCAGATGAAAAACTTTAATGTACCTGTTGTTTTTGGAGGTATTATTCCACCATCTGATATTGATAGGTTGAAGATGATAGGTATTTACGATGTTTGCGGTCCAGGAACATCTTTAAAAACAATTATAGAATTATTCAATAAGGCTATTAGAGGTGGTAAAATTGAGAATTAGCGGAATTGATCATATAGCAGTTGCTGTGAAAAATATTGACGATGTTTTAAAGCTTTACCGTGACGTTCTTGGAGTTGAGCTTGTAAAAATTGAAGATGTTGAAGAAGAGAATGTTAGAATAGCTATGTTTAGGGTAGGTGAAGCATTTATTGAGCTTCTTGAACCAAAAACACCTGATAGTGTAGTTACTAGGTTTATTAGTGAGAGGGGTGAGGGTATACATCATATTGCATTGAGAGTTGAAAACATTGATGAAGCATTAAAGGAAGTTACTAGTAAGGGATTAAGAGTAATATATAGGAGTTCTAGAAATTTAAAGGATAGAAAGATTAATTTTATTCATCCACGTGATGCTCACGGCGTAATGATTGAGCTTATTGAGAGGCTGATTGAATTATGAGTGGTGAATCCATAGATAGAATTCGTGAGAAATCTGTAGAGTGGATGGAGAAGATTGTAAAGCCACTGCTAAAAAAGAATCCTGAAAGAAGAGAGTTTAAATGTGAAAGTGGTTTAGTAATTCAGCGTTTATATACTCCTCTAGATCTTGCTGAGAAAGGTTGGAGCTATCTTGAGAAACTCAGCTTTCCAGGTGCTTACCCATATACAAGGGGAGTCTATCCTACAATGTATCGTGGAAGAATATGGACTATTAGACAGTATGCTGGTTATGGCTCTGCTGAGGATAGTAATGAGAGGTTTAAGTATTTATTAAAGGTTGGACAAACAGGCTTAAGTATAGCTTTTGACCTACCAACCCAGTTAGGTTTAGATCCTGATGATAGGCTTGCATGGCATGAAGTTGGAAAGGTTGGTGTTTCAATGCCTTCAATAGCTGAAATGGATATTTTATTTAGAGATATACCTTTAGATAAGGTTTCAACATCAATGACTATAAATGCTACTGCAATGGAGGTTTTATCAATGTATATTGCTATAGCAGAGTCTAGAGGAATTCCTAGAAGCATTCTAGACGGTACTGTTCAAAACGATATTTTAAAGGAATATGTTGCAAGAGGAAACTATATATATCCACCAGAACAATCAATGAGGTATGCTGCTGATATTATACTATTCTGCTCAAGAGAGATTCCTAGATGGAATAGTATAAGTATAAGTGGATACCACTTTGAGGAGGCCGGCGCAACACCTGTTCAGGAAGTAGCATTTACACTTGCAGATGCTATTGAGTATGTTAGATATGTTAGGGATAGAGGTTTTGATGTTGATAGCTTTGCTCCAAGACTATCATTCTTCTTCGCTGCTCGAACAAACATATTTGAGCAAGTTGCTAAGTTTAGAGCTGCTAGGAGAATGTGGGCTAGGATAATGAAGGATATGTTTAACGCTAAGGATCCTAGGTCTATGATGATGAGGTTTCATGTACAGACAGCAGGTGTAACATTAACAGCTCAACAGCCTGAGGTAAATATTATAAGAACAACACTACAAGCATTAGCAGCTATACTTGGTGGAGCCCAGTCTCTACATGTTAACTCATATGATGAAGCATTATGCTTACCAACAGAGAAATCTGTTAAGTTAGCTGTAAGAGTACAGCAAGTATTAGCATATGAGTCTGGAGTTACTGATACTGTAGATCCTCTAGGCGGAGGATACTATATTGAATGGTTAACGGATCAAATAGAGGAGGAAGCTTGGAAGATAATTGATCATGTTGAAAAACTTGGAGGAATGGTTAAGGCAATAGAAAAGGGATACCCTCAGGCTGAAATCATGAAGAGTGCATATGAATATCAACAGAAAATAGAAAGTGGTGAGGTAGCAGTTATAGGTGTAAACATGTTTAGAGAAGAGGAAGAAATAAAATTAGAGCTTTTAAAAGTAGATCCCAAAGTAAGAGAAAGAGTTATAGATAGATTGAGAAAGCTGAAAGGTGAAAGAGATCAGCTAAAAGTTCAGGAGGCTTTAGATAGACTAAGAAAAGCAGCTGAGAAGACAAATGAAAATTTATTCCTATATGTGCTAGAAGCTGTAAAAGCTAAAGCAACAGTTGGAGAAATAAGTAAAGTATTAAGAGATATATGGGGTGAGTGGAGAGGTCCAACAATAATCTAACATTACGTGAATCATAGTCAACGTCCCTCATAAATCTTTATCTAAGAAGAACTGGAAAGATAATAATATACTCCAACCATAATCCACCATAAGTAAGTAGAGCCCCCTCAAATAAGGCTAAAATTAGCAAAGAATACTACTTCACCATTAGATTTAAATTGTAGAATAATTTACTTATATTTGGTGATTTATTTAATATATGGAATTGAAAGGAAAAGTGGATGAGCAAGGTAGACTTGTTATACCGTTAGATTGGAGAATTAGGGAGTTGAGTGAAAGTAAGGAGGTGTTTATAATAAAGGGTAAAGGATATTTGAAGATGGTTCCTAAGAGTAAAATCGATTTAACAAGATTTTTGATAGTTTAGGAATGAATATAAAGAATTGGGATGAATTTGAGAGGAGAATATATGATGTTTCTTGATGTAAACGTATTCATATACGCTTACTATAAGCTTAAATAAATTTTCTATAACTAAAGCTAGAAAATTCATACTGGCTTCGGTTAATTATTAGTCTGTTATAGTTAATTTATTCCGGTGGATTTTGTTATAGGCTATGAAAAAGTTGGAAAATTTTTATAGTAAGATTTAATTAGGCTTACTTTATCGGTATTTTATGTTTGAGATTGAAATTATATGTAGATCTGTAAGAGCTAAAGCTGTAATAACTCTTGACGAGAATCCGAATACTGCCAGAGCTATTATTAATAGTCTTCCAATTAAAAGTAAAGTTATGCTTTGGGGTGATGAAATTTATTTTCCAGTACCTGTATCCTTAGGAGTTGAGAATGCACGTGAAAGAGTTAGGATTGGTGAGCTGGCTTACTGGCCTGAGGAGCCTTCTCTATGTATTTTCTTCGGTAAAACTCCTATTAGTCTTTCGATAGAAGATATAAGAGCATACAGTCCTGTTAATGTGATAGGATATCTTAAAACAGATCCTAAAGAATTTAAAAAGGTTAGGAGTGGAGATAGTATAGTAGTTAAACTATGTTAGCCAGCTTTAGGAAGATATGGCTTTAAAAGTTTAATACAGCTTCTTAATGAATTAGTGAATTCTTCAATTTCCCCCTTAGTCATTACTGTTGATATGTTAAACATTCCTCTCTTAGCGATAAATATGCCTCTATTAATTAATGCTATATGTAGTAGTGTTTTAGCCTCTCTATTTGATGTTAAAGCAGTTCTATAATCTATAATTTCAACCTTTGTAAAGTGAATATTGTATAGGGAGCCTATACCTGTTACTTGTCCAATAATCTCTTCTTCCTCAAATATTTTCTCAATATTTCTCCTTAGTAAGTTGCCTAATGTATTTATTTTTTCAATGGCTGAAGTTGTTAATTCCTCCATTGATGCTATACCCGCAGTCATTGCTAATGCATTTCCATTAAATGTACCTGAATGCTGAATAAAGTTTTCTCTTTCAGGTGAGAATAGATCCATGATGTCTTCACGTCCTCCAAAAGCACCTATAGGTAGTCCTCCACCAATTATTTTTCCGAGGCATGTTAGATCTGGAACTACGTTAAAATATTCTTGCCCTCCCCCTCTACTTAGTCTAGCTGTTATTATCTCGTCGAAGATTAGTAGAATATCGTTTTCCAATGTTATTTCTCTTAGAAACTTTAAATAGTCATTTCTAGGAGGTATCATACCAGCAACTCCCATCATTGGTTCAACAATAACTGCAGCTAGTTCCCTTCTATTTTCTTTAACTATTTTCTCTATGGCTTCCTTATTGTTGAATGGAGCTACAAGAACATCTTTAACTATGCCTTCAGGTATTCCAGGTCCTTCAGGAATGCTTAAAGGCTTCTCTATAGAGCCTATCTTCTCCATGCTTGGACTTACACTTATATCAAGTAGTGGATGGCTTCCATGATATCCTCCTTCCATCTTCAAAATCTTAGTTTTACCTGTGTATGCTCTAGCTGCCCGTACAGCCATCATCGTAGCTTCAGTTCCTGAATTGCAGAATCTAACTTTTCTAATTGATGGAAATCTTTCACATAGTATTTTAGCTAGCTTATATTGACTCTCAATACCTGCAGCATATAGCCATCCTCTTTCTAACTGCTCTTTAATTGCTTCAACTATTCTAGGATGAGCGTGTCCATGAATTAACGCTGTATAGTTATTTAGAAAATCTATATATACATTTCCATCAACATCATATAATCTACATCCCTTAGCTTTCTCTATGAATAATGGATAAGGCTTAAAATAAGCTACGCTACGTGTATCCCCGCCAGGCATGTAGTTTCTTGCATTTAAATATATTTCCCTAGATTTAAGTGTTTTACTTTCATATTCCTCATATTGCTGTTTTACTAATTGATTTATACTCATAGCTTCACCACTTAAACGTTTCAATCGTATAATTAAACCTTACTAAATTTTAATGGCATAATAAAACTTACATTCATAAACCTCATAGCAGCATCTTGTTAAAATAGAATAAGAGAATTAACTATGTAATAACACGTTTCATTAATTATCTTATTCCCCATAAATATATAGAGATATGAGGAGGTCAAATCAAATCTAAGCTATGAATAATAGAATTATTAGCTGGATAATATCAAACATAGAGCTTAATCACTGAAACATAATGAAACTCAACTAGGCTATAAATGCTCTTGTAAACTTAAAACCTATTTATGAGTAAACTATTCTAATATTATAGCTTATCTATGTAAATGTTTTAAGATGATAGCGTCTCTATGAAGAAGCCATGCTGGATATGAGATTTATGATATTTAGTATGATAATCCGTCAACATAACTTAAGTTTATAAGCATGTCTAAACTAAAACTTTAAATATTGTTTAAATTATTGTCTAATTTGTGGTTAACTTACGTAATGATCTCCTAAAACTCTTGAAGAAGGACGAAGATCTCCGTTACACTGTAATGGGGTTAATAGGTATAAATGATTTAAGGAGTACTCTAAAGACATTAACAGGAGCTGTAAGGAAATTAACAAAGCGTCTTAATGATTTAACAGATAGGATTAATTCTCTAGCTGAAGCCCAAGTGAAAACTGAGGAAGCCATAAAGAGCCTTACTAAACATCTTAATGATTTAACAGATAGGATTAATTCTCTAGCTGAAGCCCAAGTGAAAACTGAGGAAGCCATAAAGAGCCTTACTTTAGAGGTTAGTAGGCTATCTGATACTATAGGTTTCAGCCTTGAGGATATAGCTAGAGTTGTTATTCCGGATTTTCTATATAGACATGAAGGAGTTGAGGTAAGTGATTTAGAGAGGAAAATTATTATAGTTAATGGCGAAGAGGTAGAGGTTAATCTATATGGCGAGGGGTTTTCTAAGAATGGTAGGAAAATAACAGTTATTGGTGAGGTTAAATCTAGAATATATAGTGGCGATGTAGTGAGGTTTGATGGAAGGACTGGAAAGCTAGTTAAAGTAGTTAAGGGTGAGATGTATAAGCTAATGTTTGGATACTTAATACATCCAGTAGCTGAAGAGGAGGCGAGAAGAAGAGGAGTAAAGCTAATAGCATCATATATGCGGTAATATCCAATTATTTTGCTAGCATACTAATCTTACAAAGTGTTAAATAGTAAAATATCTAGAAGTTCCAGCCTTAGTTTAGAAGTAATTATATTTTCTCCATTTTAGATTGGAAGGAGGTCTTTATAGTTTGGTTTTGCATATATTGCTTCAATTTTTCCGAAGTATACTGTATGTATATCATTGGATGGATATATCCATTTAATAATATCTTTAGGTATCTGGTTTCTATCTAGTCTATCCTTATATTTAACGTAGCATTCATAGTGTATTATACACTCATCTATGATTGGAGGCTTTACAATACGTGATCTAACAGGCTTAATATTAAATTTACTAAACTTATCTATTTCCCTACCTGAAAACGTACCACATCCCTCAACAATAGACTCCATTCCCTTCCTAGGAACATTTACAGTAAATTCTCCCACGTCCTCTATGAAGCTATAAGTATATCTTGAAGATCTTACTGCAATCATGAAGTAGGTTTCTCTCCAGAACATTCCAATAAGTCCCCATCCAATAGTCATTACGTTTATCTTACCACCTCTATTAGTAGTAACTAGTAGTAGACCATGTTTACGCATAACGTTTAATGTCGGTATTAAAACATCTTCTAATGATACATCAATTAAGTCAGTCATAAACTTCTGTATAGAGGAGGTTTAAAAATCTACTGTTAACGGTGATAACTTTGTGAACTTAAGCCATCAACTATACATGTCTTCTACCTCTAAAGTTCACATGACCACAATAATTAACGTTTATATTTGTGTATTTTAATTTCGGCTTGGTGCTGGAATGAACATATTTAATACAATATTCAATCCTAAAACTATAGCTGTTATTGGTGCTTCAGATAATCCTAGAAAGCTTGGATACTATTGTTTATCTAGTCTAGTTAATGGTGGGTTTAGAGGTGAAATATACCCTGTAAATCCTAATTTAAAAATGGTTATGGGGCTTAAATCTTACCCGTCCATTACTAGTATACCTGTAAATATTGATTTGGCTGTAGTTGTTGTTCCTTCAAGTATTGTTCCACAGGTTTTAATTGACTGCGTATCTAAAAATGTTAAGGGGGCTGTAGTTATAACTGCTGGTTTTAGAGAAGCTGAAGTTGAGGATGGTATTCGTCTCCAGGAAGCTATTAAATCCATAGCTGATAAAGCTGGAGTTAAAATTATAGGGCCAAATACTTTTGGAATGGTGAATCTTGATATAGATCTTAATGCATCATTTACACCTGAACTCTCAAAGCTTAAGAAGGGAAACGTAAGTCTTATAGGTCAGAGTGGTGGGGTATGCCATTTAGTAGCTTATATGTCAACTATTTATGGATTAGGATTTAGTAAAATAGTTGGTTTAGGAAATAGATGTAATGTGGATTTTGCAGATATAATTGAATATCTTAAGGATGATGTTAATACTAGAGTAATAGCTATTCATGTTGAGGGAGTTGATGATGCCCGTAGGCTTATAGAGGCTGCTAAACATGCTTCCTGTATAAAACCTATTGTAGCATATAAGACAGGTAGGTCAAGAATTGCTGATAAAGCATCGAAAACACATACAGGCTCACTTGCAGGTAACTATCAGCTTTATGAAGCAGCTTTTAAACAAGCTGGTGTTTTAACTGTTAGGGATGTTGAAGATTTCTTCGATGCTATGAAGGCTTTAAGTATTTGTCCAATACCTAAAGGTAATAGTATTGCAATTATAACTGGTCAAGCAGGATTAGGCATAATTGCAGCTGATGCCTGCTATGAATATGGATTAAATCTTGCTAAACTTTCAAATAAAACATATTCAATTATAGAAAGACTACTTCCTCCACTATCTATTAGGGAGAATCCTATTGATATGGGGCCTTCATGGAGTAATATAGAAATATGTAAGAGCATTGTTGAAGCTGTTATTAGTGATGATTCTGTTCATGCATTAGTTTTATGCTTTACATATGCATCTGCAAGTCCAAATATAGTTTTAGAGCTGATACCGATATTGAAGGAATGGACGTATGTTAAGCCTGTTACAGCATGTCTTCCAGCACCATATGGATTCTGGCTTAAGGATAGGGAGATTCTTGAATCATGTGGGGTTGCTACATATCCAACACCAAGTAGAGCCGTAAAGGCAATATCCTTTCTAGTAATTTATGGAAAACTTACTGAAAGGTTTACTTCTAGTACTGATTGAATAGATGCCTATATGGGAATATTCCAGGCACTCCACCTGTATGTATGAATAATACATTATCGTCATTTTTAATCATCTTCCTCTTAGCTAAATCTACTAATCCAACCATAGCTTTCCCCGTGTATACTGGTTCTAGAATTACACCTTCGGTATGCGCTGCTAGCTTTATTGCCTCAATAACTTCTCTTGAAGCTAGCCCATATCCTCCAAATGTATAGTCATTAATAACCATAGCTTCATTTTCATTAACCTTTACGTTTAGATCCATGATTTCAGCTGCTTCATTAGCAAAATTCACAACATTTCTTCTAAGCCTTTCACCACTATATGCCCCAACATTAATACCTATAACCCTAGTTTTTAAACCTGTAGATTTCAAACCTAAAACCAATCCAGCTTGAGTTGCTCCTCCCCCTGTAGCGTGAATAATATAGTTGAAGTTTAAATCCATTTCTTCAGCTTGGTATAAGATCTCCATAAACGCCTTATAGTACCCTAAAGCTCCAAGAGCTGTTTCCCCACCAGCTGGAATTACATATGGCTTACAGCCTCTACTTTTTAATTCACTATACAACTCATCAATAGCCTGAGTCGATTCCTCATCTATACCTAGCTTAACCATTTTTATGTCTGCTCCCAGAATATAGTCTAAAAGTAAATTTCCATCATACTCTTTAGGAATATCCTTAAATTGTGCTGTTCGAAGTATAAGATATGTTTTCAGCCTAAACTTATTAGCTACAGCTACAACCATTCTAGCCCAGTTTGACTGTATACCACAGCTTGTAATTATTGTATCACATCCCTTATCCAGTACGTCAGCAATAAGAAACTCAAGCTTTCTAGCCTTATTACCCCAAAGACCAATACCCGTATAGTCGTCTCTTTTAAACCATACATTAACCCCTAAAGTCTCTGAAAGATTAAATGCTTTTTCAATTGGAGTTGGTAGATTAGCTATCCTAATTCTTTTCAACTTCCCAATCATAAATCCACCAAGTAACTCAAACTAGATCTATTTAAATTTTAGCTAACCTTATCTGGCTTTGTTAACTTAAGCATGTTTTATCACCTCTATTTTTGGTATTATGTTTTCTATGAATTCCTTAGCTTTTATTTTCCTGTTAATCCATGTTTCTTCAGTATGTATGCTATTGATTTTATAAGCATTAATGCATGTTCACCATCACATCTATCCTTCATACAAGGTATATAATTATCGAATAGCTTAGTTCTATCCTTAACACACTGTATTATTCTCTCCATTAATTCTAACCTCTAAACCATATAATGTTTTAAGTTTAATATTCTCATGATGCTTTATAATAATGAGCTCCATCACTTAATACAACTATATTAGAACCATAGGTAGTTTTAATCTTTTAATGTTAGGGATGTAAGTATGTTGCAACATCACAAACCTATATATAGAATCCTCCTCAATAATGGCTCAAACACAACATAAACAATCTTACTCTTAGAACCTACACTTATAATAGTATCATCAACCATAACAATCCTAACACCCCTCCCATCAAACTCAAATAGGAAGCTTAAAGATCTAAACCACGATAATATAAATACATAACCTAAAACAATAAAACTAAATATCCGAAGCCATCCTAGATGAACGAAAATATATATAAGCAATAAACAACTAGAGTAAATGGAGTTTCCTCCCTAATAAACCTAACAATTTTAGACATACTAACACCATAAATAGGGGAGTGAACTCCCAAATAAGTCTAAAGTTAACAAAGCCCCTTATCTTGTTAGCTTAAGTCCTCGACTACCCATACTTTATATCTAAGTTACGGAGTCTTGAAACTGTAAAGCAGCAATAATATCTTACCAGCTAGTAAGAAATATATTCCAGCTGGTAGAGAGGAGTATATGATGGTTACAGATCCTAAAAACCCGAAATCAGCGATTGCTGGAACGTTTACTACAAATCCGTTAACTATGGTGGCAGCATATGCAATGCTTAGGGAGATAGAAGTAGATAGTGATTTATACCTTAAACTAAACAGTACAACTGAAAAATTCATAGATAAACTTAGAGATGTATTCACATCTAAAAACATTAATGTATTTATTGGATATGTTGGATCAATATTCCAAATATACTTCACAGAAAAGGAAATAAGAAACTATAGAGATACGGTTCAAATCAATAAGAACATGTATAAGACATTCTTCACATCCCTCCTCCTGAAGGGAGTATTCACTTCACATAGCCCATACGGTAGATGGTATACATCAACAGCTCACACATGGAAGGAATACGATGAAACCATAGCTAAAACTGAAGACATCCTAAAAGATTTAAAAACAATGAAGTAACTACATAACCCCACAACAAATCCTAACCATCAAAAGCAATATAACTCAGCCATAACATAAGCATAACAATTAGATAATCCAGCCTAGAGATGTAGCAGCTTAACATATTGTAGCCTCCTTCTTAAGTTGCCAGTCCTAACTTAGGAAGATAAGCCTACAGGATTAATTCACTATAAATAGATTAAATTATTGTTAAACGCATTTAAAGTATACTCCTGTAGGAACTTTAAATGTTCCTTGAGGTGCAGCATACCTATACTTACTAATTCTTATGTATGTAAGCTCATAGATATTGTATCCTGAGCCTTGCTCCTGCCCAAGATTTTCTAACCATCCAACTATGAATATTGCTGCTGAGTGGCCTGATGAAAATGTGACTGTAAGTCTATTCATGAATGCTTTTACAGCACCACTTATACCGAAGTAATAAGATAGTATTGCTCCTACAGGTATTCCTATCTCGAAATCCTGGTCGTAAACATCATACCAGTCAAAGATTTGGCCGAGGTAGATTAATTCATTAACATCTAGGTCTCCATCGCTTAATACTGTGTTTGATATGATGCATTGTTCCTCTTGGCTTCCATCTAGAATCTCATTTATGCATGCTGGTAGTCCCTGCTTTACTCCACCAATTATTTGGCTTCCACTTGTCTGTATGTCTTTAACGTAATCCTCGGTCTTCTCCTTACCCGTATAGTATGGATATCCTCCACAATATATAGCCTCCTTATAATGAGCATGACCAATCCTGGCCTTAACATAGAAATAATATGATTGCTGGGGATATACATATCGACTATTTCCATAGTAGTAGTATCCGCTTTTGCTTGTTCCTGATATTGTTGGGTTTATGTTTGGTATTTGTCCCTGGTATAGTTTGGCTGAGAGGTTATTGCATAATACTAGTGTTATTTTGTATTCGGATATTTGGTTTGCGACTATGCTTATACCAGTATTTATTACTCCACTATATGAGTTTTGATTGTTTATTACTAGTATTGGTGTTTCTATGTAGCTTGACGTTTCCCATGATAGTTCTGGAACTGGATCCCATACTATAACGCATTCTTGCATTATTCCTATCTTATCCTCTAGGTCTTCTCTGGTTATGCATAGATTTGACTTGAAATCTAGGATTATTGTTTTTCCTACTAATCCTCTTGAAACCTCTAATGGATTGTAGCTTACTGTTATTAGTGGGAAGCTGTATACTTTACCATCTCTAACAATCCATAGTGAGATAAGAAGTGCTGTCTTCGACTCCTCATCGCTTGGATATGTTTTAATCCAGCTCTCCACAACATCCCTCATCAACTCATAATCTATAAATATTGAGCTCCCATTAACTCTACCGCGATAAATAATGGTTGTAAAAGGCTTATCTAGTGGGAACCCTTCTATCTGCGCTATAATATTAGCATTACTCAACAAACCACCATACTCATCAGTATAAATACACTCCTTCTACTATTCAATCCTAAAGCATATGTTAAGGAGGCTAAGAGGAGGAATACTATAAGGATAGAAATAATCCACCTCATAGAGCCCCAGAATAAATATACTAACCAATTATATAAATCTTTTTGAAAAAATTCCGATAGGAATCAAGACATCATAAATGTTATAAGTAGGCTTAGTTAAGCTGTCTTCATATTTTAGAGTTGGATGATATCTTAAAATCGGCTTGATTAAACCTACTTATCCACAGGATAGGGAATGATAACTACATATTATGATAGTTATTGGAGTTTCAATTATAATACTTTCCATAGGCCCACAGGATATCAGTTAGATTGAAATTTAAATGAATAGCAGCCTTTATTTCATCTATGTATTCAATTAATTTTAGTATTTAATATGACTTAGCAATAATAAAATCAGTCATAATACATCAACAAGCATAGTGAATATAGAATAATCTTAGAGTTTAAGCTACTACATCCTTATTCTACTAGTAGAATACCTAATAGCTATATAACTTCACAGCAATCTTAACCAGCTCAAAATCAACAACCATACTAGCCTCCCATTAATCTCACTCTTAACCCTAAAGTATAACCGTGAATATTAAAACGTTATCAGGTTAGTAAATGTAGGATTCTTGAGAAATCCAATGAGAATTTAGAAAATGACTAATACATATAGTGGATAGGAAATGAAAAATTAAATACTATTATAAGAGAGGTGATAAAACTTCTAAAGTTGACAGAACACAATGATAAGAATCATTAACAATATATTCCTTTGTTACCATTAACTACTAAACTATGCTAAACAGTTACTGCTTTTAAGATATGTTAAGTCAACATTTAACTATTATGTTCATACACCTTTAAATTATGGAGTAAACTCATTATTACGTATTGTTTACAGCTACTCAAATTAGTCTTAACATGTTTATTATTCCTTCTCTTACTATTGATACTCCATAAGCAGCCATAAGCATTGACATTATCTTGTCAAGTATTACCGTTCCATTTTCTCCAAGAATTCCTAATGCTTGTTTACCAACTAATAATATTGGTAGAGATATTAAGCTATTCACTAGTATGCTTATTATACCTATTGGTAGCCCCCATGAATACTTTATGTATATAACCATAGTTACTGCTCCCGGTCCTGCTAGTAGAGGTGTTGCCATTGGAACTGCAGATATATTTCTCCCCTCAAACTTTGGTAGTTTCAATATTTCCAGTAGTCCTAGTATTGAATAGATTAATAATATCATTCCGCCAGCAATTCTAAAATCGTCTACAGTTACTCCCATCATCTCCATGATTACGTCTCCACCGAAAACAAAGAATAGAAGAATTAGTGAGGCAATAAATACGCTTTCAATAATTATTTTATTTCTCTCTTTACCATCCATATTCTTTGTGAGTATGTAGAAGTATGGGGAATTCGATATTGGGTCTAAAACTATGAATAGTGTAACTATTGGTTGAATAATATCAGGTAACATAACATCTAAACAATATAACGTATAAAAGCTTAACTGATAGCCTCATATCTTTGCAGACTTAAGTCATTAACATATATTTCATATGAAATACATAGAGTTAACTTCATATAGGATTCTTAGCATTTAGTTTCTAATGGCTTACTAACAAGATGAATTTATAGTTGCTAGCATAGTTTAACATTAAATATTTAAGTATAGTTTATATTTGTGATATATATTTAGTTAGGCTGATTGATTATGATGGTTAATAAGGAGGGTTTAAGAGAGTATTTCTCTAGGAATTGGGATAAGTATTATAGAGTTGATTTCCTAGTGGATTTAGGGTTTAAACGTAGAACATGTGTAAAGTGTGGTAGGGGATTTTGGACTATAGATGAGAATAGAAATGTATGTCCAGATCAGCCATGTAGCTACTATGAGTTTATCGGTAATTCTCCTACTAGTATAAGGCTTGATTATGTTGGGGTATGGAAGGCTATTGAGGATTTCTTTGTTAAACATGGACATGAAAGTATAGGTAGATATCCTGTAGTATCAAGGTGGTATCCACCATTATTCTTTACAGCTGCAAGTATTGTTGACTTCTATAGGCTTGAAGATGGAACCGTGGTTTTCGAGTTTCCAGCAAACCCTTTAATTATTCCTCAGTTCTGTTTACGTTTTAACGATATATCTAACGTAGGAGTTACTGGTAAGCATTATACATGCTTCGTTATGATTGGGCAGCATAGTCTATATAATGGTAGGGAAGGCTATTGGAAGGATAGATGTATAGAGCTGGATTATAAAATGTTAACAGAGGTTTTTAAAATAAGGCCGGAGGAAGTTGTTTTCTTGGAGGATTTATGGGTTGGAACAGGTGCTTTCGGTTATTCTTTAGAGTATTTTATTCGTGGATTAGAGCTAGGTAATGCTGTATTTACAGAGTTTCTAATAGCTCCAGATGGATTTAAACATATGCCCTATAAAGTAGTGGATATGGGTGCTGGCCTTGAAAGGTTTCCATGGCTACTACATGGTACACCTACAAGCTATGATGTTGTCTTTCAGCCTACTCTTGAAAGACTGAAGGATATGTGTGGAGTTAGGATTGATGAGAAGCTTCTTCTAGATTACTATAGGCTTGCCGGTATGTTAAATATAGATGAGGTTAAAGATATTAGTACTATAAGGAAGATTATAGCTGAAAATCTTGGATCCAATTATGGGGAGCTTCTAAAAGTGATTGAGCCTCTTCAAGCTCTCTACTCTATATGTGATCATACACGTACATTAGCTTTCGCTATAGCTGACGGTATGATACCTAGTAATATAGGTGGAGGATATAATCTACGTGTAGTTCTACGTAGAGCATTAAGCTTTATTGAGAGTTTTAACTGGAGCTTTCAGCTTATTGATGTTGTGGAGATGCATGCAAAACAGCTTAAACCTCTAGCTCCCGAATTGGAGGAGCATTTAAATGAGATACAGGAAATTCTAGATGTAGAGACTAGTAGGTTTAAAGCTGCAAAGGATCGTGCAACTAGAGTTATTGATAGGATAGCTAAGTCTGGTAAGCTGCTAGATACTAAAACTCTTATAATGCTTTACGAATCTGAAGGTATAACCCCTGAGTTAGTAAGAATGAAGATACCTAATATAGAGATTCCTCCAGACTTTTACAATATGATTACTAGGAGGAATGAGCCGTTAAGGCATGAAGAGACCAAACAGATACCTGTAGAGGGTATTCCTGCAACAAGAAATCTCTTCTATGAGTATCCATACTCCTATGATTTTGATGCTAAAATCATTAAGATTATTGGAGAATACATTGTACTTGACCAAACTCTATTTTATCCTACAGCTGGTGGGCAGCTACATGATGAAGGATTGATTAACGGTAAAAGAGTATTTGAAGTAGTAAAAATAGGTAATGTTATTCTCCATAGGGTTGAAAATCCCTTAAGCTTTAGTGAGGGCGTTACTGTACATGGAGTTATTGATAGGGAGAGGAGGGAAGCTTTAAGAAGACATCATACAGCTACACATATAGTTAATGCTGCTTCACGCATGGTTTTGGGTTCATGGGTTTGGCAGCATGGAGCTGAGAAAACACCTGAGAAGGCAAGGTTAGACATAACACATTACCAAGCATTAACAGATAATCAGATTAAAAGAATTGAGGAAGCTGCAAACCAGATAGTATTGGAGAATTATCCAGTTATTATTCAAACAATTCCAAGAAGAGAAGCTGAGTTAAAGTATGGATTCATTATTTATCAGGGTGGAGCAGTACCAAGTAGAGAGGTTAGAATAGTTGAGATTCCTGGTGTTGATGTTGAAGCATGTGGAGGAATACATTGCAAATCAACAGGAGAAGTGGGATTTATAACTATTATGAGGACGAAGAGAATACAGGATGGAATTGTTAGAATTGAGTTCTGCTCAGGTAAAGCTGCTATTAAGTATTTAGAGGATAAGTGGAGTATATTGAGGAGGGCAGCGGAAATACTTAATGTTCCAGATGAAGATGTTCCTAGAAGAGTAGAGGAAATATTCAATGAGTGGAAAATGTTAAAAAAGAAGTTTAAGAGGTAATACTATGAATTCTCTAAGTACTGAGTATTGGGTTAAGCTTAAGGAGAAAGAGGAAATATTAAGGAGGGCATGTGAAATATTAAGAGTTCAGGAGGAGCATCTACCTAGAACTATACAGCGATTCCTAGAGGAAATTAGGGAGATGAAGTTAAAGCTTAATCAGTCCTCTACTAGCTAACTATATATTTCTTATCTATAAGAATGTATGTAAACCCTCTCCTATCAATAATAGCTGCACTTACAGCTTTAGCTATGTTTTGAATATCGTCATCACTAATAAATTCCCTAGCACTCTTTAAAACCTTAATTTTCAGGCATTTATGAGTTTTTAAATGTTTTTTAACTTCACTAATAAGATTATCAGTAACTCCTCTCCTACCTATATTAATATCTCCTCTGGATTGATGTATCTTAAGCTTCTTCAACTCCAAACCCTTACTATTCAGTCTAACCATAATAATTCTAAATAGACTTGCATTTAAGACTTACCATAATGGGATGAGCTTTGTTAACTTAATCATATTTTATTACCTCTATTTTGGTATTGTATCTTCTATGAATTCCTTAGCTTTTATTTTCCTGTTAATCCATGTTTCGTTTAGCTATACTATTGTTTTCCTTGTCCATTATTAGGTTTTATCTTCTTATTAATGATTGTTAACGCTTACTAAAGTAAAATTATCTATTCTTAGAGGTAATGTAAACTGCAGTTAGAATTATTCCTCCACCTAATATTTTCTGGATTGTTAATGGTTCATATAGGATTATTGATGAGAGTATAACTGCAGAAACAGGTTCAACTAAAATACCTATGCTTGCTCTGCTTGCCTCAACATGTTTTAAGCCATTATTAAATAGGTAATATGCAAATCCTGTTGCAACATATGATAGATAAATACTTATTATTAAGATGCTTGGAGTAATATTGAGGAGGTTAACACCACCAATTAATGAAACAATAAATACTGTTACTGAGGAGAATGCTGGGGGAACTATAGCAATCTGTTCTGGAGTTATTCCTTTGCTAAGCATGTATTTGCTTATAATTATGAATATAGCATAGTTGAAAGCTGAAGCTAATCCAAGTATTAAGCCTATGGGGTTAAAGTTAATATCACCATAGTTAAGTACTATAACGCCTGTAATAGCTAAAAGCAATGCGTAGATTTTAGGTTTTGTTAGCTTCTCGTTAAATACGATTCTGGAAATTATGTTGACAAGTATGGGAGCTATGTAGAGTAGTAGAGAGGCTGTTGATGCTTCAATTATCTTTACAGCGTAGAAATATGTAAGGTAGAAGAAGGGTATTATGAAAATACCTAGAATAAATAGTTTAATCATAGCTTTAAAGCTAGTAATTCCTCTAGCAATATAGATTGCTAGAGGAATTATGAGTAGTGTTCTGTAGAGTATTAATGTTAATGGATCCACACCTAATCCATAAGCAATCTTTCCAGCAATACCTATACTTCCCCAAATTATAGAGGCTAAAATAATCTCCAGCAAGATAATCAGTAGTAATATATGGTAAGTATAAAAATGTTATTGTTAAATACGAGTATACTTTTTAATTGTTTCAATAATTGATTTTCCCTGTTTTAATTCCTCAGCTTCAAGTTTTTCAATTCTATCTATTTCAATAGCTTTCTCTATTACTTTACTAAGGATCTCTATAGGTATTACAACAACTCCATCATAGTCTCCAACTACAATATCGCCTGGCTTAACTTGAACGCCACTACAAACTATGGGTTTATTTACATCTTCAACAATAAATCTACCAATAATTGTTGCTGGTATAATGCTTCTAGCATATACTGGTAGTTTTAAGCTTTTAATTTCATCTACGTCTCGTACTCCGCCATCAAGTACGAATCCTTCTACTCCCCGTGTCTTAGCGGCTGTTGCCATAAGACCTCCAAGGAGAGATGCATCTCTTGCATCATATCCATTAGCTCCAATAACAATAATGCTGCCTGGAGTTGCTTCATCTATTAGTTGAAGAGTTTTTAATGGTGTTTCTCTTATTGTTGATTTTTTAATACTTACAGTTAATGCTGGTCCAACTATTTTTCCCTCAACTATAGGTCTAATATCGTAACTCATACACCCCTGGAAGCCCATAGTATCCAGTACATCACTTAATGTAGCTGTAGGTATTCCATAAAGTATTTTTCTTAAATCTTCACTAAGCATAGTTTCACTCTAGTTATAATGGTCTGAAAACATAGGTATATATTCCTTCAGGTTCCCTTTTAGTAACTTCAAGTTTAAGCTTCATCCCTATTTTTAGCTTACTTGGATCGTCTACTTCAAGCCATGCAAGAGCTTTAACTCCTTCTTTAAGTTTTCCAATAGCAACAATATAGTCTTTGTAATGAGCAAATGTTGATGGTTTTATATTTATTATGGTGTATGTTTCAAGCTCAGCTTCTCCTGAAAGCTTAAATAACTCAATATCTGAACTCTTACATTTTGAACAGTCTGCTTGTGGTGGAAAATATATTTCACCGCAATTCCTACATTTAGAGGCATAGATTATCCCCTCTCTTAATCCATCAAAGAACTTCTGTACTTTACTTACGCCAAACTGGTAATTAATTCTTAATTCACGTAGGCTTGTATAGATTGGTAGTTTGGTTTTCTGATCTATAATTATTGGTAAACCCTCGATTTTAGACATGTTAATCACCCCACTGAGGCTTTTCTAGTGAGAGTATTGTTACGTAGCAGTAGTGTCCTGTACCTCCAACATTATGTGCTAACGCATTACCCTTAACTATAGGTGCCTGTCTCTCGTTTTCAACTTGTTTTCTAAGCTGTTTCGTAAGCTCAACAATCATACCTACACCTGTAGCGCCTAGTGGATGTCCCTTAGCTTTAAGTCCTCCATCAACGTTTACAGGTATTTTACCTCCTATATATGTTTGTTCCTCACGTAAGAGTAGGTATCCCTCCCCCCTCTTAGCGAAGTTTAGATCTTCATAGGCTAGTATTTCAGCTATTGTAAAGCAGTCATGAACATTAGCTACATCAATATATTTTAACGGATTATCATACTCGATACCGGCCATTCTATAAGCTTTTCTAGCAGCATCTACAGCTGCAGCAAGACTTGTAAATTCCCCTCTCCTACTCATATTAGCACTATCGTTTGAAACACCAATTCCCCTAACCCATATAGGTGTATCAGTAAGCTTTCTTGCAGTTTCACTTGAAGCTAGAATGATAGCTGCTGAACCATCACTAATAGGGCAGCAATCATAGAGTTTAAGAGGCCATGCAACATATTTTGACTTTACAGCATCTTCAAGAGTAATCCTATTTCTAAAGTGGGCTTTAGGATTTAGAGAACCGTAGTAATGATTCTTAACAGCAACCCTAGCAAGATCCTCCTCTCTAGCTCCATACTTGTTCATGTAGGCTGTAGCGTGGAGAGCATAATATCCTGGAAACGTTACACCGAAGTTTTCAAACTCCCAGAAGTAGTTTGCAGATCTACCAATAAACTCGACGGCAACAGGCGTAGGGGACTCACACATTTTTTCAACACCTAATACTAGAACAACATCAGCAAATCCTGAAGCAACAGCATTGAAGCCTGTAAAGAAAGCTGCACTACCAGTTGCGCATGCAGCCTCCGTTCTTAAAGTACCTTTAAATCTTAAATTACAATAATCACAACATACAACTGCTGGTAGAATTTCAGCATTAAAAGAGCCGAATGTTCCAACACTACAGAACTCTATATCCTTCTGTTCAATACCAGCATCGTTTAAAGCATCCTTAACAGACTCCCATGCAAGCTCATCAATACGTACATCATTCCTAACACCAAATCTAGAAATACCAACACCAACTATAGCCACATTACGCATACATAACCCCAAAGAAGGCTAAGTAAACTTAGTTAAAAAGTTTTCGATAAACATTGGAAATATGTAAGTTAACAATAGCTCCATGAACTTACTTAACACTAACTTCTAAATTAAGTAAGAATTGTAAATGCTTATCATATGAATACATTTAATATATTGTCTAACCCGTACACTTATTATTTATAGCTAAGATATCTTGATATTCCTATTTTGAGAATAGGATCTGTAACTTCATAGTAGTCATCTATTTTCTCTAGGAGTCCTTGGTTTACTAGGTTTTTTATGATGTTAGATAATGTATTGTTAGGGATTCTTCCATGTTTTGCCTCGAAAGCTCTCTTTATTTCACTCCATCTTAAACCCTCACTACTTGCTACTATCTTTAGAATACTAACATATCTTTCCCTCCCTATCCCATATATGTTTAGGGCATGATTAACCTCATTTGCTGAAAGTTTTGAAGCTTTCTCTACTATCATACTAATTGTCTCCCTACTTCTAGCATAGGAATGTCCAAAGTATGTAAGCCAACCTATCACTCCATCAAACTTTCTTACAGCCTCCTCTATAATATCGTCTGAGATTTTTACCTTCTCCTGTTCGAAGCCTCTTACTAGAAACTCCTTAGCTTTCTGAGGGCTAAGCTTACCTAGTTTAACCTCCATGTATGGTCTTCCAAATAAAGGGGCTTCAGGATCGTTAACTTTCAGGAAGTTGTAAAGAAGCCCTATTTTAGAGCCGGATACTATTACTTTTAAGTCTAAGTGATCATATATGTATGCAATAAGACCGTTAAAGTTGTAGTTTGATCTTCTTAGTTCCTGAGCTTCATCCAATACTAAAATCTTTCCTTTAAGGCGCTCAACCAACTTTAGAAAAGTATTTCTCTCCATTCTCCTTATTCTAAGCCCAAAATCCCCTATACTTACTTCCTCTACTCCATGTAGAATTCTTCTAGTCCAAGATCTTCTATTCAATTCATCTTCCAGAAGAATAAGGAAATCCCTTATAGATATGATGCCTGACGGAAGTAATCTACAGTCTAGAAATAAGTATTCCGAACCGGAAATGTTAAGACCTGTAAGAATTAGTGAGGTTTTTCCATATCTTCTAAGCCCAGTAACTACTATAAGCTTCTCTTTATTTAGACTTTCAGTAAAGGATTTTAATTCCTCCTCCATGTTAAAGAAATCTTCTATTCTTGTCTTCGGCTCCGGATCAAAGTACAAGTTACCCCCCTAACTTAGTTACCCCCTACCCTTATAAAAACGTTTTTAACAATTAATGTTCTTAATAATTTATGAAGTCATACATTTACGCTTCATGTAGTTAATTTTGCGGTTATATTGAATTTATAGTTTCTGAAAGTCTTCTTCATACTTGTAAGCATTTAAAAACTCATCAGCACAAGTACTCCAGCAACAATAGAATACAAACCTTATAAATGTTAGGAACAAAGATAAAAGCTTCACTAATTGTTACTATCAACTTTAGAAGTTCATTTTACGACTCTTATTCCATATAGATCGATTAGTAGCTACGTTTTCTTTAGACAGTAGGAATATTATTCATGTTTATAGGTTTAATAACTTACTTTCAGATATTATTTGAGAGATGAGTAAGATCTAGCTATTGATCATAGCTATGAGTACGTAAGTATTCATAGATTTAGTGAATTGACATTAACTATCCTATTGGTTATGTTAGAAAGGACATTTTGATAAGTATACTGTTAGGATAGATTTATTCATTGAACTCATCTGAAAACTTTTAAAAGTTGTTAAGACTTAATTAGGTTAATAAGTTAACCATCAATTAATCATGGAGTTTTAGACAAACTCACTATATGAATTACATTCAAGAGGAAACGTAAAAAATAGTATATACATCCACTCCTTAGTAGGGGTTGTTACTGACTTATTAATGTTGTGGATGCTTACTTAGACCCTTATTAATTTCTGATTAAAATTTGAAATCATTAATTTCCAGTAAGTATGCTAACAGCCTTACACTAAAGAGCAACGTTTTATCATTTCCACATAATAATTTGATGTTTACACATTCCCTAAAATTTTAAGGAGAGATTAATGTAAATATTGTTACCGATATTTAAGTGCTAGTATATGTTAAAGCTAATGGTTTATACATTAAAGTTGATAAGAAAGGTATAACATCCTTAAGATACTTGACATCATTGATTCCTTCCGGAATATTTTTGACATCAATATATATATTGGTTCTCCTATTATTTATTGGTGTTTATGGGTTTTGTTGTTTTTGATGATGTATGTTTATGGTGTAGGTCTTTAGCATCATTTATTCGTAGAGTTTTCAGTATTGAAACTGTTCCTTTAAGGAGGTTTGTTAGGGATTTCGGTGTTAGGCTTAATAGGGGTGGAGTATATGTTGTTGATGAGGGTGTTAGTGAGGGGTTTAAGCCATTAATAAAGCTAATAGTAGGTAGGGGTGGATTGAGGTCTTTAAGAATTATACCATCATATATGGCATATAGTGGCTAGGAGAGCAAGTATTAAGTGTGGATGTAATTATGGTAGGAGGATGTTTATAAGGGGGTTAATAGCATTAACATTAACAGCAATAATAACTCAGAAAATACCATTAACATGGGGTAAAGGAGGGAGTAAGCATCCATTATTGAAGGCTAAGTTTTTAAGATCTATTGAGCTTAAGGGTGATGGGCTTAATGAAGCTATTAAGAGGATGGTTAGAAGTAAAGATGTAAACAACATAGTTAATCCAGATCAGCTAGACCTTAATAAAGCTATAGCTGTAAAGCACATAATAGAATTCAGTAATGAGGAAAACACACTATTAGCGATAGGAACGCTAACAAATGGAAGTGAAGCCATAATATACTACGAACTTGAAAAACCAATAGAATGGCTAAAAACAGAAGCTGCAATACTAAAGTATCTTAATGATAAGATAGTAGTTTACGGTAAGAGTATAAATGGAAGATTAATTAATTTAACCCTATCAAATTCATGTCCTCCTGATGAATGTACCTTCCCAGATATAGGGTGCGGGCCTGGAGAAACATGTCAGGAGGTTTGTTGTGAATATGACTACAACTGCTTAGTACGATGTGTTCTTGGTGGAGTATGTCCTTCTTGCGTAGCTGCATGTCTTAGAGGAGACATACTCTACTGTATAGCATTTGCTATTGTATTTTGCCCTATTTGTTTACTTTCATGCTGTACAGATTCCTACTGGACATGTGTCTACTATGGCGGGCCGTAGCTATGCATTACTAATTAAGAATTTACTAAAGCATGATTATGAATCCCTAGTTGAGTATTTACTTTACCTTTTTATTATGTACCTTTCCATAATACTTTTTTTCATCATGAACGATATTGTAACTAGGAAGAGAACACTTACAATAACCGAGCTTAATTCATACTTTCCAAGTAATTGGATAATCTCTTTTTCTATAATCATAATTATATGGTTTACAACAAAGACTATGTTTTCACTAGGAGATAAGCTTAAAAAGAGACATAAGATTCTTCCCCATTTTATACTTTTTCTCTACCTTTTCTTACTCACGTTTTTATTTAGGGTTTTTCCGATTCCGCTATAGTGGGCTTCTAAAGCTAAATCTCTCATATCTAGGCTATAAATTCTCTACATCTATTTTAGGTTTAGAGGACTTACTTTAACATTATTATCTTAAAAGTTTAATTACCGTAGAGGTTACTATATTGAGGATGTGGATGTAGAATATGTACAGTTCCTCCAGGTCCATAGCTATGAATTTCCTAAGATATACAATACAAGTAGTAAGAACTAGATTATTATACGTATTTCTTATTTTTCTACTAATTATCTTCTTCGTTTTTAATGTAGGAGGAAGAGTAGAGGGTTATATAGCAGCAGTACTTACAGTTCTATTATTATTCCTAACATGGAAGATTATAGAATCTACAAGGGAAATGTCAATTAATCTTAGGGGCTAGTTCTCACATTGATTTTCCCTATCTATGCGTTTACATCCATGATTTTATTTTCAATAACCATCGGTAAAGATCCTAGCTTCATTTATTTTCATCCATTTTACCTTGCCCTACTTATAGGACCTATTTGCTGGATGCTTGAGCTAATAATCAGTAGGATATGATTACCGCTATTGCTACGCCTTGTACTATAATATGCGATTTGCAGTAAAGCCTATGATGCTGACTGATGTATACTCTTACAGCATGCTATTTTTATAAATGCTGATATTATGTATACAGACCCACAATTTAATAAGTGTTCTGTGACTTAATTATTGTGACCTACTTCAACCTGAATTGCTGTTCACATGCTTACTATAGTGTTGTATATGTATGCCTTCATCACTAACTCTTTGGCTATGCAGTACTTGCTGAAGTATGCTTAAACGTTGAGAACATAGTCTTTACATCTCATTGCCTACTGTAGCTTACCAGCTTTAACATGCTTCAAGCCCAGTTTATTAAACAACCACTTTACACCTGCTGGTCCTGTCTTACACTATGTCTAGGCTTAATTACCGGATTGATCCTGCAATACTTGAACAGAAGATTAAGTTAACAATATTCATGAAGATGATAATGACATTAATAATTTATCTGAACACCATCTCCATGTTCATGTAAACTTAAGCCTTGTTTAGGATTTCTCTTTATTTATGATGGTGATTGAAGTTAGTATGAGTTTATGGGACTAATCAATTAACTTATGGGATTTAGTGGTTAAAGGTTTAGTAGAACCATACTGTTCATCAAAAGGACAAAATTGTAATTCATTATAAATTAATTTGCCAATGATTCCTACTAGAATATTTTTAGTAGCAGCACATATATTGATTCTCTATTGTTTATTGTGTGCTTTGTGTAGTGATAGCTTGTCCATGATGTTTAGAAGTTCATTGTTATTATGAGCATGACACTCGATGTGTTCAGTATCGGGGCCATGAGTAGATTTAGATATATCTCCAGAAAGAGAATTATATCTTTCTTATTTCTTATTTTCTTCACATTTCTTCTTTTCATCTTTTCGCGTGGATGGAATGTAGAGAAGGCTATCCAGTTATGAATATTATACATGATATTGTCCTCCCCAATCATTCTTTTCGGTTTCTTTCTAGATCCTTACTTTAAACCCCCATCCTGGAGGCATTCCCATTAAAATAGGAATAATCATCATCCTCCTACTTATGTTCTTTCTACCTAATATCTCAATCATAATCATAGAGCATGAACCATGGATGAAGAATCCATTTCTTCCCGCCACTCTTCTTTACTGTAGTTATCTCGTTACAAAATTAGTTAGATATATCTATGAGGTAGGAAAACATAAATAGGCTAGATTTAAGTAAGGCTATAGCTGTAAAATCTTATTGAGTAACGTTAAGTTTTTATGAAGGTATAGTTGAAGATCTTTATGCGGGTAGTTGAGCTAGCACATGAAGCTTCTAGAAGGCTTATTGAGGCCTTAGGGGATAGAATTGCTGCTATAGCATTATTTGGAAGTTGGGCTAGAGGCGAGGCATCTAGTCGTAGTGATGTTGATTTCTTTGTTGTTGTTAGAAACTTTAATGATAGAGATAGACGATTTAAGATATATCATCATTTATATAATGTCTTTAAATGTGATGTAACTATAGTGGATATTGATGAGTCTTCTCTATTCAGAGATGATTTAATAATAACACCTATACTTTTAAACATTGCATATGACTCCATAATACTTTATGATCCATCTGGAAAACTTAATGAGTTGTTTAAACGTATAAGGAAGGCTGCTGAGAATAATCTTGAGAGATATAAGACGAAAAACAGTAAGTATGGATGGAAACCTAAAAGTAAATACTTCACCACAATAACGGTGTAGTTATTGAAGATAGATCCATTATCAGAGGTAAACTATAGATATAGATTAGCATTAGAGTATTTAAGGAGAGCTGAAAAATTTCTAAGTACAAGTGATTACAAGGAGAGTGTTGAAGCTGCACAGCTAGCTGTTGAGAATGCAGCTAAGGCTATAATAGCTTTAAAGAGGATACCAAGCTGGACACATGATCCATCAGACGAGCTAATAGAAGTAGCTCAGGAATTACCTGATGAATTTAAAAGCTTAGCTGAGGAACTAGCATATCTAGCTCATGAATAGCACCTGAACATGGTATTACTACTTATGGTAAGCCTACAGAAGGTCTTACACCGTGGGAGCTTTATGATGAATCAAAAGCCCATGAAGCCCTAAGAAAAGCAAAAAGAGCAAGTCAAATAGTAAAGCTAATACTTCAGACATATAGTTAGACATAACTATAAATAGTTGGACTAACCTAGATTTATGCTATAGATGTTGCTGCTACTCATGATGACATAAATTTATCATGCTCTTAAATATGGAGATTGTGGTGGAAACATCATTTATATTCATATTGGAGCTTTACTGGTTTATTTCAAGTAATAAAATTTACTAGTAGGATTCTATTAAGCCATAGTATTTGCTTAAGTTTCTCAAATGACTAATAAATGATTTTTATACTATGCTTTAGAATACATTCCAATCATATATTCATGGAGGAGCTTGTTTAATTTAGCTTTATATATCCTACAGGTTAACAGGTCTTAGAGAGTTCATAAGCTCATTTATGAATTCATCTTATTAAATCTATAGTAAGTCTTAAACCTTTGGTTATTTCCTTCATGGTGAAAATTCATCTCTTCAAGCATAAATAATCTTTACTCTTATCCTCCAATGAATAATACGATTCTGTTAAACCTTTAACCATACTAAATCTTCATAAGTTAATCGATTATCTCCTATAAATTTATAATAACTCCGGCATCATGTAAATTAAAGATAAACTATTACTCACTAGAAGTACGAAGCAGTAAATTTATAGAACATTTAAGTCTAACTAGTCAATAAAATTAAGTAAGATATTAGCGTAGCTATGAGGCTATATTCACTACTCCATGTATTAAACGGCTTTGTTAACTTAAGCATGTTTATCACCTCTATTTTGGTATTGTATCTTCTATGAATTCTTAGCTTTTATTTTCCTGTTAATCCATGTTTGTTCAGTATGTATGCTATTGACTTCATAAGAATTAATGCATGCTCATTACCGCATTTATCCTTCATACACGA
>Ga0209394_1000127_pt1 | contig 72970 bp, 75 predicted proteins | sample JNZ201metaG_FD_184122 | JGI IMG/M metagenome (GOLD analysis project Ga0209394, IMG submission 184122) | Hot spring microbial communities from Jinze hot spring, China to study Microbial Dark Matter (Phase II) - JNZ 20120812A (SPAdes) (version 3) ...
GTGAATACACTTATGTACCCCTTAACTCTCTTTAGGAAGTTCCTAACTAACGATATTTGAACTACGTAGTCTCTTGGATCTGTTCTTACAGTGACTTCAAATGCTTTTCCTAAAACATACGTAGGCTTCACTTCTCGCTTACTAAGTATTCTTACAGGCTCTTTAGTTAAGCTAACTATGCTGCCTCCCTTAGTCACTATCAATATAATTTTCCTGCAGATGTGCTTGCCGCTCCTGCTTCTAGATTCTTCCTCAAATAATCCTTTAACTATAGACTCTGTTTTCAAAGGCTATTCACCAATAGTTAGTGTAAAGCCATCGAATTTATACCCAGGTCTACCTCCCTCAGCAACATCGATAACTAAAGTGAAGGGTGTAGGAGATAATTGGCCTCCAAGCCTTACTACATGTCCTCCCCTAATGACTACTTGCTTTAAGTCATTGAAGCATTTTTCCTCAATCAATGAGCCCTGATCGTTGTATACGTATATGCAAGCATCATATACTTCAGGCTTATGATATATTGCTAGGAGCACTTTAGTCAATTGAGCATCACCTCAGAGTCTATCGAGAGCTATTGGTAAATAATAGCTTTACGGTCTAGCATCTTTAAAAATTCATTCATGCAACTTATAGATAAGTGGGTGGTAAGTATTAATGGGTACTCAAACCCATAGATACAGTAAAGCAGCTTCTCCAATGAACATAACCACATTGGAAGTTCTTGAAGCCATTCTAGACGCCCTCAGAATTAGTGGCTTTGCAGAGGAAGTGAAGAGAGAAGGAGATCAAGTGTTAGCTAGAGTAAGGGCTAGGGGACCTCTTGGAACAGTATTTGAAGACCAATACCGTTTCTCCATAAATCAGGAGTCTCCAAGGAAAGTTCTAGTAGTGGGTTATGGAATCAAGAGCAAGATGGCTATAACGATAACTTTACCTACGGGCAGTGGCTTAGCTGATGTAATTAACGTAGATGGAGTACTTACTGGAAGCACTAACGTAGCATCAAGTAAGTTATTGAAGTCCATGGTTGAGGGAATAGGCAATTACTTAAGGACTGAGGCTAGAATTGAGTTAGCTCCTACTAAAGCTATAGAAGTACGCCAAGTTACTGAAGAGGCTGAAGCAACGGCTCGTGAAGAATTAAAAGAGTCTGCAGGAGAGATAAAGCCTCTAGCAGTACCTAAAGTAGATGAGGGAAAGATAGCTGAGAAGAGTAGATCTCTATCTGACATAGTATTCATGTCATCCATAATTCTAAAATCTAAGCTCATTGAACAAAGGGTTGCTGATAAAGCTATGGGAGTTAATGAAATCATCGCTCTAATACCTAAAGCCTCTGAATGCAGGAACTTAGTGCTGATTATTAGAGATCAGGGTGGGAAGAGCGAACTAACTACAGTAATTAATCATGGGGGATCGGTAGTTGCAGCTTACGCCAAGACTTTAGGCAATGAATACTACGGAGTTGAAGCACTAAAAGCCTTTAGTGCTTCAACAGGCTCCATTATAAGATTATGGTGTAGTAGTGAAGAGCTGTAGCAAATGGCTGTGAAGCTAGTAGAAGAATTTAAGAAAGTAAAAAAGAGGTTTGGATTGATAAGAGCAGTAGTTTTTACAATAGGCCTTCTCCTATCACCAATAACTTGGTTTAACGATCCAATAGTGAATGTACCAATAGCTCTTGCATTAACTCATTTACTTATAAAAGCTTTTGGCAAAGAGCTCTTCATCCCGATTTTCACAGCATCATATGTATTTACAAACGTTCTCGGCTTGCTGCTAATGCAATTAAGCATTTCATCTAGCAAAGGTGAGTTTAGAAGCATAGAGATACTAAAGATCTTTATAGGAGCGATCGTGTATACACTACTAGTGATCCTTTTATTAAGGCTCGGCATTTTAAACCTCCTCTAGTATTAATGGCTATACGTAGAGTTGATGTAGTTGAACCCATGGATTCCTATAAGTGTATTAAGGAATTACGGCTTACCCAGTGAAGCGATAGAAGTCTTAGTTAACGATAAGAGGATAGAATTCCTCAATCCTCTTCAAGTAGAGGCCTTGAGGAAGGGAGTTCTCAGCGGTCGCAACGCCATTATAGTAGCTCCAACAGCTAGTGGAAAGACCCTCATAGGTGAAGTAGTCTTGCTGAAGAAGGCTGTTGAGAAATCCATGGGTCTCTACTTAGTTCCATTAAAGGCTTTAGCTAGTGAAAAGTACGCAGAGTTTAAAGTATGGGAGAAGCTGGGGATCCAAATAGGTATTACAACTGGAGACTATGAGTCTCCAGCAGAGCATTTAGGGAAGTACGATATTATTGTAGCTACTTATGAAAGATTTGACTCGCTTCTTAGATTAAAGCCTAGTTGGCTTAATAAAATAGGGACTGTAATTATTGATGAAATGCATTTAATAAATGATGGCGAAAGAGGCCCAGTCTTAGAAATGATAGTTTCAAGGCTTTTATCTACGGATGTACAAGTAGTTGGTTTATCAGCTACTGTAGGTAATCCAAGTGAGCTAGCCTCATGGATTAATGGAGAGTTAGTTATAGTTGATTGGAGGCCTGTGAAGCTAGTCGAAGGTGTTTACGACAAGAGGAGGAGCAGAGTAATCTTCAGTGATGGAAGAGTGGAGGAAGTTCCTAGGAAAACTGGTGATGCAGTATTGGATGTAGTCTTGGAGAGCGTTAAGGGCGGAGTTCAATCACTAGTTTTCATACATAATAGGAGGAGGACTGAGGAACTAGCCTCTGAGTTAGCTAGATTGATTCCCCCAATACACAGCGTTGACGACGAGAAGCTCAGTGAATACTTAAGTAAGCTCTCTAGTGAGAGCCCTAGTAGGATTGAAGTAGAGAAACTACAGCCACTCATTCAACGCGGCACAGCATATCATCATGCAGGGCTGAGTAGTGTTGCTAGAAGAGTTGTTGAAGAGGCTTTCAAGGAAAGACTCATTAATGTTGTTTTTGCAACACCTACTTTAGCTGCTGGAGTGAACCTACCTGCTAGAAGAGTCATATTGTCTGTTAAGAGATATGACCCACACTTAGGAAGATACGTCTACATTCCAGTCTTTGAATACAAGCAGATGGCTGGAAGAGCTGGGAGGCCGCAGTACGATCCCTATGGAGAAGCAATAATAATTGATGCAAGCAGTGCTAACGATGGATTCAGGAAGTATGTTAATGCTGAAGTAGAGCCTGTTGTTAGTAAACTCAACAATGAACGAAGCTTGCGCATACACACGCTCGCATTAATAGCTGGCGGTGAAGCTAGTACAATTGAGGAAATAGTTAAAGCTTACTCTACGACTCTCTACGGTCATTCCTCAAGAGAGTTAAGCAGTCTCTCAGAGAGAGTTGAGGCAATCATTGATATGCTTACGTCGTGGAACATGGTGCACAACTATTCTGGAGTTTTAGTGGCTACAATGCTTGGGAGAACAGTTTCGTCAACATACATAGATCCCCTTTCAGCTCACATATTCTTAGACAATATTAATGCACTTAAGGAAAAAACTTTCCCCTACTTACACTTAATAACTTTAACACCTGACTATAGTAGAAGTAGGCCATATATACCCTCAAGAATTGTAAGAGATTTTGAAAACATGGCGTTAATGGATGCTGAAAACGGCGTAGCTCTACCGCCTCCAAACGAAGATATTGTTAGCTATGACTTTTGGCTAGAGGCTTACGTGCATGCTAGAATGCTTAGTGACTGGATAAGTGAGGACCCTGAAGATAAGATAGCTGAAATATATGGAGTGGGGCCAGGGGATATATATAGCGTTCGTGAAACAGCCAGCTGGATTGCCTCAAGCTTGGCTAGAGTGGCTTCCTCCATGAAGAAACAGGCTTTAGCGCATGTACTTGATGCACTGAGCTTAAGGATAGAGCATGGAGTAAGGGAGGATGCTCTTGAATTAATAAGGCTTGAGGGCATTGGAAGAATGAGGGCAAGGACATTGATAAGGGCAGGCATCAAGAGTTTAGATGATCTAGCTAAAGCGCCCGTTAAGTACTTGGTTAGTCTTCCAGGTTTTGGAAGGAGAATCGTCATTAATGTAAAGGAGCAGCTATATAAAATGGGTTATAAAGTAATTACATAGCCGTAATAATTCCCATGGGATGCTTTAAGTAACGGCTTCTCCCTTTACTTTAGATATTACTGATATGCGCTCTATTAATGTATATGGATATTGCCCATGCTCGTCTTTCTCGTAGCTTTTCACCATGTCCCAGATGTTTAAGAGAGCTACTGAAGCACCCGTTAATGCCTCCATTTCAACGCCTGTTTTCGCTAAGGCTTTTACTGAGACTCTTACTCTAAGCCTTTCGTCATCAAGTACATCAAAGTTTACAGATACATGCGTTATTGGAATGTTGTGACATAGTGGTATGAGCTCACTAGTCTTCTTTACAGCACTAATTGCTGATATTCGTGCTACAGTCAGTACATCTCCTTTCTCAACCCTGCCTTCTAAAATTCTCTTTAATGTATCTTTCCTAAGCTTAATGATTCCTTCAGCTACAGCTTCCCTGTAAACAACCTCCTTTAAAGTTACATCAATCATGCCCATAAATTACACACCGGCTTACACTAACTACACTTTACGTGATTAACTGTATTCTTAAATTGCTTTCCCCATGAATATAATCCGTAGGGATACATGCAGTAAGTCAAAAGCCCCATCCATGCGTTATGTGCAAGTGCTTCAAAACAGGTTTCTATATTAAGGAGCTGTGGATCAGTATTTATTGGTGCCTAACTTGTCTACAGAGGAAGTCACAATAGATTTTACTGGAGTGCCAACCATACCTACTGGCAAAAGGGATTTACAGAAGCTTGAATTAGCATTAATAGTTGGCACTTTATATAGCCCTGAAGTCATTGAATTAATAAAGGATCCTGTTGAAAGGGCTACATGGATAGATAGTTTAGCCATCGCAGCTGGAGCACTAGCTAGACAAAAAGCTGGATACTCATTGAGGCAGATAGCAGAGGAACTTGGGAGAAGCGAAATGAGCTTAAGAGCTCACTTAAGTGGTAAAACTAAGGCCGGCCAATTAGTCTTAAAGACTTATGAAAGACTTATAAGAGGGGAGCTAAAGATAGTTGCTCCATTCATTTCCACAATTCGTAGCCGGAGGGAAATGGAATTAGAGGATATGTTAAGACAGTTGGAGTTAGAGAAGTTGAATTGCCAGGAGTCCCTAAATCGGTTAAGTGAAGAGTTAAGCAGAGTAAAGGCAGAGTTAGAAATTGTTAAAAGAAGTCTTGAGGAAAAGGAAAAAGTCATTAATGAAATAAAAGAGTTATTGAAAAGCGCTTAACTATCCCACTAAGCTGAGTAAAGCTCAAGGCGATCTAGGAATGCAAACCTCTTAGCTGGATGAGGATGAGTACTAAATATTTCGGCAAGCAAACTAGGCTTCATTCTCTTAATTTCTTCAACAACAGCATCTATATTGCCATAGAATCCCGCAGGATCAATGGAATGTTCAGTGGCAGATATGAATAGCATCTTTAATTGGCCATACTTCTCAGTATTTATCCCGCGGCGCTTTAAGTAACCTGTAGCTAGAAGTATTCTAGCCAACGCCCTCTGTAAGTACTTAGCTCCTCCTGGGACTACTTTAGCTGAATGAGCATCAGCATAGTATTCGCGGAGCCTACTTAAGTAGAGTATTCCTAAGTTGAGTAGGAAGCCTATTAATATAGCTACTGCTCCAATAGCTATTATCGCTAACGGCGTTAGTGAATCCCTCCTTCTATTGCTGAATCCAGCGAGCCAACCCCATCTAATGAGGAATTCCCCAATCCATAGAACTAAGGCTGGAAGAAGCCCAACGATCATCATGAATGCTACATCTCTATGCTTTAAGTGACCTATTTCATGTCCCACTATAGCAGTTACCTCTTGTTGAGTTATCCCCTTTAAATTCAATAATCCATCGGTAACAGCTACTCTATAACCCGCTATAGGATTTCCGTAAGCGAAGGCATTTGGGATAGCTATATGAGCTATCATGAGCTTCGGCTTCTTTACACCGCTTCTAGATGCTATATCGCTTACAGCCTGGTGAAGCCAGGGTTCCTCAGATAGATCCAGAGGCCTGGCTCTATACATTGCATCAATAATGTATGGTGAAATAATCCACTGCAACAAGTATGTCGCTCCAACAAGAACTATTGCTATAGTTATTATGGGTGCACCCAGCATTAACATTATTAAGTAAAGCATGAAAAGTGATACTCCAGTTACAACAATGAATGAGAGAGCCATTGATCCATAGAGTTTAGCTAAACTCACTTAAGTCCCCTCCTAATTTCAGTAACACTTCCTCTGAGTCCTTTTAAATCTATCTTAAAGCTAAGCTCGCTTTAGTGATATGTATGCACTCAAGAAATTTAGCTATAGCATTAGTAAGTAGGGATGGAGATATAGTTGAATTCATACCTCTTGGAAGAACTGAGGGAAGAGATCTTGATAAAGTAATTAGAGTAAGTTTTGACGTATATAGAGTAGTAAACAATATACTGAGGAATCTAAATATGAATCCCCCGAGAAATATATCAATGAAGTACGAGGACTTAGAAGTGATAATCATACCGAGAGGCGATAAATTAGTGATGACTATGGTTGAAGAATTTGTATCCAGCATTAGCAAAGATGTTGCTGAAGCACCTGCTTAAGCCTTAATTCACTCGCCCATAAGTTATTTAGACTCACGCTATAAAGATTAGCTGTGGCTATGAGCGATGACAGTGATTTAATTGTAAATGAGGGGCTTTTATAGATTCTATAACATCACTAAATTTTGAATAATTTCTTGTAGTTATTATAAATCAATGATTCCACTGAGCTAAAGCTTACTCTACGGGAACTAGCTATATAGTCTACAGTCTCCCTTACTAGGGGGATACTCATTGACATTCCTTTGTAATTGTATGGAGCATCACTTTCAGTAATTATGTTCTCTAGAGGAGCTGAATCTATGATGCTTCTATGCTTGCTCTGAACTCTCCAGGCCGGATTTGCCCCTATGAAGAAACCTTTATCAATTATTTCCTCTAATAGTCTTAGAGGCCCAGTATACCAGTGGAAGAACGCTTTATCAACATCATACTTTAATACGAGGTTAAAGACTTGCTCCCATGCGCCTGCAGCGTGAATATTTAAAACGAGGTCATAGTCTTTAGCTAACTTAAGGAATTTCATAAATATATCCAGCTGCTTATTAAAAGTTTGTGGAGTGAACTTTGTATCTAAGCCTACTTCACCTAAGCATTTAACGCTCTCGTTTTCAGCCAACTTTAATAAGACGTTGACTTCATGTTCGCTTGCTTCACCGACATTCCATGGATGTATGCCTATGCAGGGACGTATAAACTCTCTTTCACGCGCTATATCCATTGTTACTAAGCTAGAGTCACAATCATCTGATACAGCTACTATTATGTATTTACCTCTATAGCTATCAAGCTCGTTTAAGCTTAACTCATGACAGTGAGCATGCATGTCAACTAACAAAGCATTTCACCAACTCAGTACGTTAGTTACAGGACTGATGTTAATCAAGGCCTCTTCCTCAGCTTCAAGCACCATCTTTAACCAAGCCTTCGTACTTGAAGCTATTAAGTTAACTCTACGTTTACACTTATTGAATACTCGACCTCCTTGTTTAACCTCTATGCACTCATTTAGATTATCAATAACTCTCTTTAACTCCGCACTCCTCGAGACTTCGTATGTAAATACTAGGAATGGGCCTAGCTCTAGATTGCTGAGCTCTCTCAAAGTACCCTCTATGTAGGACTTGGAATGGGCTTTGTCAAGTATATTGAGGATGGCTAGAGTAGATCTTATGAGGTCTCTTGCGCTCTCCAACTTATTGCAGCTTAGTAAAGGAGGCACTGGACTCACTTCACTAAGCGCATTATCAATGCATAAAGCTATGTACTTATCGTATACCACGTCAGCGCTCAGAAGGCTCCATAAGTTAACTGCTTCAACAATGTACTTTGCTAATTTCTTCAATTCCTCTGTAAGTTCTTCGTGAACTAACATAATTCTACCCATATCCATTAATTTAATTGCATCAGAGAAAACGCACATTATTCCCTCAACTCTTTTACTAACCTCCCACCTAGTGATCCTATTCCTCCCCCAGATGAATTCCCCTAGTCTCTCACCATTACAAACTACCCTTATGCTTACTGGAGTCTCTACTTCAAGTGAATACCCTGATTCAGCTGAAGTAGGTATATAGAGAACATCATAGTTTTCAAAAGTCCTTAATTCATAGGTTCCTCTCAGGCCTTCTTGACACGTCATTGCGCCTCTACTATAGTTGCACAGGATTTCAAGCATGTGCAACGCCTTCAGGACTTTTAAATTCATTAACACTACATCTGCTTCAGTCTTATTAATTTATCAAGGCTGCTTACTATGCCCTCCTATACTAACTAAAGCATGGAGTGATGCATATCCTTGTTTTAGGAAGCGGGAGTTAGAGAAGTAATTGAAGTATTTCAATTAATTCAGCTAGATCTTTTGCGAACACGTATATTATTGGTTCTATTCCAAGACCGCCTTTATCTGCAATGACTGTTACATTAGGGTTCTCCTTAAATATTGTTTCAACAGCTTCAATGACTTCGCCAAGGCTCTCATGGGGCCCTGATTCAGCTACTGTAAAACCTAGAGTTTTTAGTTTTTCAACGTATTTATCCATGTACTTTATTGATGCACAGGCCCTAAGGCTCTTGTTGTATCTTGAGGCTTTTACTAAAATCGTTGCAGTGTGCTTACTGCCCCCAAAGCACGGCACGCCAACGGCTTCAGCCTTGTCGTTAAGCTTGACTATTCTGCCCGGGAGTCCTATGACATCGCTAGTACTAGCTGGAGCTGGAGTGGAGTAAGCTATGTTCATACCTACTTCAGGAATTAGTTCAACTATCCTTGGATCTTTTAATAGAATCTTTAAGTAACTCTCATACTCAGTTACGAGAGGGTGCATTGCTGGAGTAAAGACGCTTATGCAAACACTGCATGAGGAGGGAAGCTCAAGATCCTTCCTTAAGTGCACTTTGCAAAGCCTTGCACTACTTAAAACTTTGTTTACTAAGGTAGTGAAGAGTGCATTATACTTCTCGATTTCATGGCTTAACAGGGGGCTAAGCAGTGTATTTACGTAGACATCTATTTCACTTAAGTTAAAGCCTGCTTCACTAAGCTCTTCATAGTATTTAGCAACGTTATTTCTCAAGATCTTATACACCATTGGTTGAGATAGGCCGAGAACTCTAGCTATAGCTGCCTGGCTATAGCCCTCACTAATGAGCTTATGTACTAAAATGCCTCTAAGGGGTCGAATAAAGTACTCTATCGCAATTTCGTAGGGCAGCATAAATAGATCCCGTGGAGGCTATGCGTGGCTGTATTTAATGGCGGTATCAGCATTCTCTAATGAATATTGCATTGATAAACTCTCTTCCTCGATCTCAGTAATTTTTAGTGAAGCTGCATCTGCAAGCTCAACCAATTCTTTAAGAGCCTTCAATTCTTTAATGAAATAACTTTCGTTTTCACTCATTTCATCAATTAATTGAAGTACTCCATCTAATTCCTTAAAAGCTAGATCCTTGATGAACTCTAAATCGCTCTTTGAAAGCCTCTCTTTAGTAATTATGCTTCTCAGCTTATTCATTAATAAATCAATCCTTAAACTTCTATACTTTATTCTTAACACCTTTATCCTCGGGCTTTCCTCCCTGCTATAACCCATGTAGCTAAATAGTTCTTCGCGAACAGCATCTATATCCCTAAACCTATACCACGCTCTCCCCCTACTAGTACTCCCCTTTTCAATGATTCCATATACTTTCTCAAGTATTCTAATGAGGTTGCTTGGATTGTAGTCTATACCCCATGCAGTGAGCCTTAATGCCAAGTCCCTGCTATTGAAATCCCCTAAGCTACACCCAGCTTCACTAGATAACTCAAGGGCGGCTTTTAAAACTGCTATGGCTTTATCGCCATACCTTTCAATGAATTCTCTAACTCTCTCCTTCATTGAATTTCTTAATGCATCCTTAAGCAAGAAAGCTACACCGCTATCAGTTATACTATAGGAAGTGTATTTAAGTGAATGTTAAGTAATAACTAATCCTTAGACTTGAGGAGGGGCGGTGCGTGCTGTGGACGTTGTTGTAGTTGATGGATTAATCAAAGTTTACGGCGATAGGAGGGTAGTTGATGGAGTTAGCTTTAAAGTAAGAAGTGGAGAAATATTTGGGCTAGTTGGACCTAATGGAGCTGGTAAAACAACTACTCTAAGAATGATCGCGACTTTAGTGAAGCCCAATGAAGGCAGGGTTCTGATTAACGGCGTAGATGCTTTAGCTAAGCCTGTTGAAGCAAGAAGATCTTTAAGCTACTTACCTGAGGAAGCAGAAGTCTACCCTAGGCTTACTGGATATGAACACATGCTATTTCACGCTAAGCTTAAGTGCCCTAATAACTATAGGGAAGCTGTAAACTATGGAGCGCAGTTATCTGGCTTAGGAGATAGACTTCATGATAAAGCTGGAGAATATAGTAAAGGCATGAAGAGAAGGCTATTAATAGCTATTGCCCTTATGACGAGGCCTCAAGTAGCTATATTAGATGAGCCTACTAGTGGCCTCGACGTATACGCTAGCTATAGCGTTAGAAAAGTCATCAGGAAGTACTCTAGGGAATCTAATGCAGCAGTCATAATTAGTAGCCACAACATGCTTGAAGTAGAGCATTTATGCGATAGAGTTGCATTCATAAATAACGGAAAAATAATTGATTCAGGAACCCCCATTGAGCTCATGAATAAGTACTCTTCAGTTAACATGGAGGAGGCTTTCATTAAAGCTATTGAGGCGTCAACAATATGAGTGACTTAAGCACTTTACTATGGAAGGAATTACTTGACTTATCTAGAGACTACAAGACTATTCTTACAACAGTACTTCTACCACTAATACTGCTTCCAATACTTGGGCTCGTAGGAATAGTCTTAGTCTCTCAACAGCCTGCTACAATAGCGCTTGTTGACGAAGACTACTGTGAATCAACTAACTCTATGTTTAACATAACTATATCGTCACGTCAAGTAGCTGAAATACTTTATGAAGAGCTAGGTAAGAGGGGGTTTAAAGTAATTGAATATAGTGATATGTCAGTAGTGGATAACCCACTAGTGGATCTAGTGGTGGTTATTCCAAAAGGTTTTGCAGCGAACGCAACAAGCCTTAGCTCTACTGCAAGCATACTCGTTATTAAGAGAGCTAATGTGCAGGCCAGCGCCATGGCTGAGCAAGCGGCTAGAGAAGTAATTAATTGGCTGAGCTATTCATTGGCTAGAGTTAAGATAGATGCTCTTTCAAAGTACGCTGGCGTTGAAGCTTCTTCAGAAGCTATTCTAAGTCCTATAATTACTCAGCAGGAAGTTGTTACTGTCGTTGGAGAAAAGGCTGGTGTTGAAGAGGAACTTAAAGGCCTTTTAGCTAGGTTTTTAGTCTTAGCTTTAGGCATTGTAGTAACTCCAGCAACAAGCTTTATAGTAGATGGAATCATTGGGGAAAGAGAGAGGAAAACAGTTGAAATGCTCATAAGTCTACCGATACCTTTATCAAAGATCATTTATTCAAAGATCCTTGCAGCAACAGTAGTTGGCATAATTGCTACTCTGTCTGATGTAGCAGGCTTCTTAACGTACATATACTTCACGCTCTTAGTGTATGGAGTTCAATTAATGTTATTCATAGATCCCCTGCTTTTAGTAGTTCATGCCTTCACTTCTTTTCTAACAATATTGACTAGCGTTGCTATAGCTCTTCCATTTATAACTAGGACTCGTGGAATAAGGAGTGCTTCAAATATTGCTGGAATAGTAACAATAGCTGCTACAATAATCTTCTTCACTGGCTTCATAGTTGACTACTATAAACTGCCTATGAATGTAAGAATGCCTCTATACTTAATACCATTCACTCACAGTGTTTTAGCGATACAGCTATATGCAATTGGATATAGACTTGAGTCATTGCTCCATGCACTAACTTTACTAGCTCTATCAGCAGTTCTACTACTACTCTCCGTCAGAACCCTGGACTCTGAGAAGATACTGGTTGCTCCACCATCCTAAGGATAAATTTATTAAATAGCGTTAGCCATACTTTTAAAGGCTGGTGGCAGGTTTGAGTTATAAGATAGCGTTAAAGGTTCTTCCACTTATTGAGAAGAGGATTAGCTTAGAAGAACTCTCAAACAAGCTTGCAGTAAGTAAAGCTACAGTAAAGAAGTATGTTAAGGCTCTCCTTGAAAAAGGCCTTGTCATAGAGATATCTCCTGGAGTATATGAGTTAAGTGAGTTAGGGCACTTATTTACAGAGTCTATTAAAAGCCGTTCACTTGGATTGCTAAGTGATGAACAAGCCTATGTTTTCACAGATCCAGCTACTTCAACTCCACTGCATCTTAAGGCAAGAAGCGTTCAACAATTGTACGCCATGCTAAAGTATGGACTTGTACCCAGCGAAGTCTTCTTAGAGCACTTAAGGAGGGGTTATGTCTCTCAATGGATTGAAGGATCAGTAAAGGACAGCTACTTAGCTACACTACTCAAGAAAGCTAATTCCCTAGAGGATGCAGTAAAGATACTTGAAGAATACGTAAGTGCGTTCAGCTAGAGTTTTCCAGGGACTCAATGCATGCTTTTAAGCATTAAGGAATACTTGCCTAAATGGCTTAAGGGAATTCGCTGGTGGCCTTGGAGAAATGAAGTAGAGGTAAACATTTTAGAAGTAGAGGAGTTAAATGAAGCCCTCTTTTTCAAAATCAGTTCAGGGCTTCACAGAGCTTATCTCCCACTAGTTAAAGTCAGTGAATTGCCTAAGGATATCCCACTTGATAGAGCCATGGTAATTAATGGCGGAAAGTTCGTTGAAGCTGAATACACTCCACATTACTTACATATGCTTTGGAGCGCCGGCTTCTTGGAAATCAAAGAGTACATTAGTCTACCTATAGCGAATTCTATAGTAAGAGCTCAACCAATCACTCTGGATTCAAGTAATGCAGTAGCTATTCACACTTTAAGCAATGGAGTTAACGTTGTAGTGAAGAGCTATAGAAAGCTCCCTAAGGTGGGCATAGAGCCCTTAATTCTTGAGGCACTTGTTACAAGTGGATACAAGTATGTTCCACGACTCTACTACATAGTGAAGTGGGGGGATGACGTCATAACTCTAGTAATGGAATACGTGGAGAACTTAGGCGATGGAGGAACTCCATTCTATAGCGATGCCGTTAAATACTTTAATGAAGGAGGTAGGGCGAGCACAATAGGGCTTGCCAGCCAGCTCGGCGTAGAAGTATCTGAACTGCATAAAACACTCATCAGTGTAGACAATGACTTCTTTAAACCAGAGACTATAACAGACTTTGATTTAAGGAAGTGGGAGGAGAGAGTAGAGAAGTATGCTAAATCAATACATAGCAGCATTGAAAAAATGGAGATAAGCAATGAATGGCTTAAGCCATGGATTGAGGCATTAAGCGATGTGCTGCCTAAGGCCGTTGATTCATTTAGGGAGAGTATTGATGTATATAGGGACTTAGTTAAAGCAAGAATACATCAAGACCTTCACTTGAGTCAATTCCTATATAGTCCAGGTAGAGGCTTCATATTAACGGACTTTGAAGGAGAACCTGTTAGAAGTGATGAAGAGAAGCTGTATAAGGAGCCGTGCTTAAGAGATCTTGGTACCCTCATTAGGAGCTTCCATTACTTAACTACACACATTACGATAAGCCACTTAGGTTTAAATAAAGCTACAGTTCTTTTCTCCAAAGATCCTCTAAAGATCTGGAGGCATGCGCATTTAAGAGCTTTAATATACTCATACTTAATGAATATCTTACCGTATGTTAAGAATGCTGTTGGATTAAGTAAGTTAGAGCTAATGAGTAAAATAAGTGAATTGATAAAACCATGGATTATAGAGAAGGCGTTATATGAAGCTGCCTACGAACTTCTTTACAGGCCACACATGCTTTTAATACCTATAATAGGATTGCTTACTTTTGAAGACGAAACAACGGGCTTAATCCATAAGCCTTAGAGATCGTTCTTTAGAGAAATCCACGGAGTTCTTGTAATGGGAAGCTTCATTAATAGTTAATGATTAAGCTAAATAGGATTGATTACTGATCTATGCAAGAGGACCTTATCATAATTTTCGTTTTTACGAGAACTTAAGTAAAACTACTTATTCATGGAATAACGGATCCTACAATGAGAATATGGAGTACCTCTTTCACGGAGTTCATTAGTTCTCCACAATGCTTGAACTTAGGTTTCAACTGTAGAACAGTTAGAGCACTAGAGTATTCCTATTCACTCAGAGTTAAAGGAAGTCAGGTATGTATGGAGGTACTAGATATTAACATAACAGGGTTGAAGAGGGATGTTTTTGGATTTATGAATACCTCTCTTTGGGAAGTTAATCCTGCCGGAGTTTTCATACTTACTGAGACATATACTCCATCTTTGAGGGAAGCAGGATCTGTAGCTAGCTCCTCCATAGTTGTGAGGAATAAGTCTATCATAGTTCTCATTAACTCACTTCTATTTCTAAAGCCAAGTATCTTAGCGTACTTATCTAGTTTATAGACTATCTCTTCGTTAATCTTTATACTGACTACCCTCGTTGGCGCTTCTACTTCAATGCTATTATCGCTAGATCCCATTAACACACCTTTAGCTTGGCTAACACATTGATCCTAGTGGTAAAATAGTCAGTAACCTATTGTAAAGATTCTGGTTGTAGCTTTTAAGTAGACCAAATTAAGTGAATATATATAGTAACTATATTTAGTTTCACATTTCATGCATGTTTTGGGAATGCATTTAGTCAAATAACCTAAGCTCCTTATAAATTTTTAGCTTTCTGAGCCCTTTACCTTGCTTAACACTATCCTGACTATATCAGCTGGCAAACTTAAGTAGTGGGCTATTCTTTCTGGAGGTAGTTCTCCTAGCTCTTGTAGTGCTTCTCTTACAGCCGTCTCAACTTCATAGTAATAGACTTTTCTACTAATTCTCTTTCTAGCCACTAATCCAAGTCTGTTAAGCTCTATTAGATACCTTGATTCAATGGTTCTAGGCCTTTTAGTATGTCTAGCTAAGTCTTCAGCTGTAACTTTCTTCAATTCAAGTACAGCGTTTAAAGTCTTCCATAGAGGGGGACTTAGAGACACCCCCCTCTTCATAAGAAACCTTAAGTCATATACATTTAATTCCTCATTGAATTCAGCCATCTCTCATCACTACCTAAGTTAATTTACGACTACTGTTATATCACTATTGACTATTTAAAACTTAACTCTAGCAAAACACTCCACTACCAATTAAATATTCAGTGTAAGCTTGTTTAATGAAATGAGGTTAGCAAAACACTACATCCTTATTAGACACTACAGCATAGGTATTAATAGGCGTGACTTAAAGCTTATGGCTGTTGTGATGTACTCATGCCCCCTGTGATAGTAGTAGTAGCTAACTATAAGGGCGGTGTTGGAAAAACTACTCTTGCAAGTCTTCTTGCAGTAACTCTATCATTAAAGATTGGCAGGAGAATTCTTGTAGTTGATGCAGATCCCCAAGCAAACATAACTGAGGTATTCGTTCCCCCGAGATACTATGGAGTCCTTGAAAGAGGGGCTAAAGACTACAATATGGCATTTAGCCTCGACTGGATCATTGGGACAACGGGCAATCCATTAAAAGTTGGACTACTCGACAACTTATTCCTTGTTCCAAGCAAGCCTGAATTCATGAGAATAGCTAAAACATACGTAGTTCCTGGAGAGAGAGTTGAAGTATTGAGGAGGGACATTAAAGTTAAATTTAAGGACATGGACTACATCATTTTCGATCTACCTCCACAAATGTATGGCCTCGTAGGTCCCTTAGTAAAGCTAGGCGATGTACTAATTTCACCAGTTACTAAAGGCGTATTTTCTCTAGTTTCACTCAAGTACTTAATTGAAGATGTGAAAAGCCAGCCGCCAGTAGATCGCCCGATATTCATTGGAGCTGTTTTAACAAGGTTTAGAGCAATTGAAACTAGAGTTATTAATGATTATAGGGAGATGGTGAGAAGATACGTTAAGCAAGCATATAGTAAGGTAAATGTAAAGTGGGAGCTTAGCGAAGGGTCTTTCTCCATAGATTTCTCAAACATACTTTATGCTCACCCAAAGTTAGCTAGCATAAGGGCGCTGCCTTTTGATAGAAAGGAGCATCCGAGGCTTATTAGGCTAATTAAGGGAGAGCTTAAATACTCAAATGAAGTCATAAAGATAGCTGAACCTATAGCTAAAGAATTCGAAATGAGGGTAAAACTCTCTACAGAGGGAGCCCAGCTTTGAAGAACATTAATGTGAAACTGGATGAAGCCACTAGTAAAGCTCTAGTAGAGCTAAGCTCTAGGACTGGGATAGATCCTGAGTCAATAGCTAAAGACGTCCTTAGGGCATTCATACAGTACTTAAGCTATTACATAGTTAGAACAGATGTAATTACTACGTGTGGAGACATAATACCGCCAAAGTACATAAGTATGTCTAAGACGGAGCGCGTTAATGTAGCTAGAGAAATAGTTAAAAGAAACGTCATTAAGCCAGCCAGCATAATTGTTAAACTACAAGCAGTGCTCGGCGAAGTACCGAGGAAGATAGATCTAGCAGAACTATCAAGTATTGCTGGAGTAAAGTTGAGAGAGCTTAGGAGCATAGTTAGGAAACTCGTTGAAGCAAATGTTGCGAGAATAGATGGAGACACACTAATGTTCGACTTACCTGAAGCAGCTGAGAAATTCGCTGAATGTGCTGAAAGATTAGAGAAGCAGTATGGGCTTAAAACAATAATGCGGGCGAGAACTCGTTGAAGCTCCTTAAGTACTTGAAGAGAGCTGAGAGCGTTATCATCATTGTAGAGCTGTCGCATCGTGATAGGCAAGGGCTTTACACAGTGCTTGGAATAGATGTGTGCAGTGAGCAAAAACAGCCGCCTAAGCTATCTCAAGTACTAAGTGATCTAAGGGCTTTCTTAGGTCTCTACCCGATAAAAGTTCACTTACCCTTAGAGAGTTGTACAGCTCTTTTAACAGAGCCTATTGAGAGTTGGGAGAGAGTGGAAAAGCTATGCAGTGTCCGCGGCTTCAGTGAAGCTAGATGCATTGAATTTCTTGTAAGCTTATTAAGCGACTTCCTGGGCCTCCTAATTAAACACCAAGAGTTATGAAATAAGTTAGTATAAATTTTTAAATAGAAACCACTTAAGTTTCAAAGGGCTGTAATTGCTGGAGCACTACGTTTACATAATTGGTCTAGCGGCAAGCTTCATGGTGGCTTTCTCATTAGGTGCAAACGATTTCGCTAACCCAACTGACTGCGCTGTTGGAGCGGGAGTCATAGACTTCAATAAGGCTCTCCTATTGTTCTCTGCATTTGTATTCATAGGATCCCTTATACAGGGGAGATTCGTAATAAAAACACTTGGCGGAGGAGTAGTTCCAGAAATAGAGTTAATTGGAGCCGTTAGTGCAGTCTTAGCTACATTCACCTGGGTAACTATTGCCACTCTCCTTGGAATGCCTATATCTACTACACATAGTGCTACAGCAGGCGTATTAGGAGTTGGGCTAGCGTACGCTGCTGTAGGCAAGATCGCTATTAATGACATAAATTGGGGGAATTTATTGAATATAGTTTTATCCTGGATTACATCGCCTTTAGCTTCCATAGCTCTAGCCGCATGTACGTACATTGCTTTAAGGAACCTCCTCGCAAAACTAAGGGATGACTCAAGATCTTGGACTATATTAAAGGCCTCCCTCATAGCTTCACTAGCTTTTTCAGCATACTCATTTGGAGCAAATGATGTTGCAAATGCCACTGGAGCATACTTATTCGTTACTAAAAAGTACTTAGGTGTACCGGCTGGAGAAGCTATGTTATTTCTCTCAGCTATAGGTTCACTAGGCATAATTACTGGTGCAACAGTGCTAGGTAGAAGAGTCTTAGAGACAACAGCATACAAGATAACTAAAATAGACGTGGTTTCAGGTCTAGCTGCAGAGCTATCAAATGCTCTAGTGGTGTGGTTATTTACGACAGTGCCATACATGCTTTTTGGATATGGAATACCTATATCAACTACTTATTCAACAGTAGCTTCAATAATTGGAGTCGGCATAGCTAAGAAGCGTAGTTTCAGCGAAGTCAACTGGAGAACTGTTCTAAAAATAGTTACATCTTGGGTAACTACACTGCCTGCAGTAGTCCTTTTATCCATTACAATATATTTAATACTTACAAGATTAATATAGTGAGGGTCCCTATTTGACTGCTTGGATATGGATCTCTAAGAAAGTTGAGGAAAAGTACTTAAATAAGGCCGTTGAACACTTAGATAAAGTAGCTCTAGTTGCAGAATCACTAATGGATGCCCTGAACTCGTTTTTAAAGAAGGACTTAAATGGAGTAAAGGAACACTACAGTAGAGTATTTACTGCTGAGAGAACAGCTGATCAAATAAAGAGGGATGTAATAAGCGACATGTTTGAGTCATCAATACATCCAATAGATAGAGAAGTAATCATGAAATTAATACTTAGGATAGATTACATAGCTGATCATGCTAAGTCTACTGCTAGAAGATTGCTGTTGGCAGCTGAAACAGACTTAATTATTCCTATTGAAATACTAAATGATGTAATTGAGATGTGCCACAAGCTTAGAGAAGCCATATCTAATCTACGTGAAGCACTGCTTGAGTTAACTAAAGACCTCAAGAAGTCCCTTGAGTTAGCGAACGCTGTTGAGAAAATAGAGGAAGAGGTGGATGAGGTTAGGAGCAGAGCATTTGAAAAAGTACTATTAACTTGTAAGAACTCTGATCCAGCAACATGCACTATATTGAATGAAGTAGTCGATTCCCTTGAGAACGCCGTAGATAGATGTGAAGACTCTGCAGATATGATTAGGTACTTAGCTGTGTCGTTAAAGTGAAGCGTGAAATCTGCGACGCTAAGTTAAGTAAGCAAAATCCCTGCATTATTATTTGTAGAAGGTTGTTGTAAGAATTTCTATAGAGGTCTTAGCCGACATAAGGGTTTCACCAATAATTGCAGAACCCTTAATAAGCAATATGCTAGTCGAGGAATTAGATATCGCCGTAGAGCTCTTTGATAGAAGTCCCTGAAGATCTTTGTGGAGCCTAAAGAAAAGCTAAGGCTATAAGAAAGCAATTTTATTTAAATTGCTGAACTCCCTAATAGCGAATCCCATGGCGTCAGTACGAAGTTAATAGCGTGGTTCCTAAGGCTATTTTCAACTAGCTATGTTGTAAATAAGTTTAAATATGGAGTATAGGGTACGAGCACAGTAGATATAGCTGGTGAACTCTCCATGAAGGGTGCTCTAAGCTTTCTCGCTTGCTTATCACTGATCGCTTTAATGATTACACTACCTATTGCTTTAGCTCAAACAAATGCCTCTACAAATGAAGAGAGCTTCTTTATTGCAGCCCTCCAAAACCCTAAAGTACTTGCCACTATGTTAATTCAACTCGCCTTAGGATTTGGCTTAGGGTACTTTGGTGTAAAAGTAGTTAAATACATACTGGCGTTCATAGCTACTCTAATAATTGGAGCAGTACTATCTGTATGGAGCCTTGGAGAACCCATAGATGCCTTCTTAAGTAAAGTAGCGCCTCAGTCAAAGCAACTATTGGAATCCATATATGGATTCCTAAAGTTCCTTGGAGTAATGACTGTGGGGCCTATAGCTATAGGGTTCGTACTAGGTGCCTTAGTTGCCACTATTAGAAAATAAAGTGTCTATTAAAGAGTTTAACTATGTTTTATTATTATAAAATAATTTCATCACTCTTTTGTGAATGACTAACCCTAATTATTTCCTTAAGTGTATTTGGCCAAGGAGCAAGGGTGTATCTCTTAAGCCATTCTTCATCTACATCGATTCTCCTTAAAATTTCTACTACTTTATCCACTACTTCTTTTGGCAACCTATCTTTAGTAACTGCTGGACACTGAAGATCTAGGTATATCACTCTATCCCCGGTCTTTAAGTCATAATACATGATCACTGGCCATATTCTGCAGTCAAAGGGTCTCATTGAATAGATCTTGCATAAATTGTCTTCGCTTAAGTAAGGGCAAGGCCTTCCATTCTTTGAACCTATAGCTTTTACAATTCCAAGTGGCGTAGATATTGTAAATGAGTATTCCTTAAACAAAAGTTCTTCCTCAGGTAAAAGAACTGCGTAAAATCTCCTACAGCAATTGGCTTCACAATTTCTACATATGTCTCCAAAATCTATGAAGCCTAGTTCTTTAATTACGTCATTTAAATTCATAACTTGCTTGAGCCTCCAGATCTATGTCTTTTTCTCTCCCAATTATAAAGATAGCTATTTATGGAGCGCTTAGACGCTCCACTCTGTTTAAAAACATAGTTAAGTTTCTCCACTCAACGCAAGGTCGACTGCTCTACGCGCATCTATTAACCCATACCCATATACGTTATCAGGGCCCTCTGAACCTAGATCTATAGCAGTTTTTGCAAGAGCATCCTTCACTTCTTCAGGAGTTAGCTTAGGTAAGCCTGAAGCTAGCCTTAAAGCTTGTATTAATGCTATTGCAGCTGATGCGTGAGGGCAAGCCATTGATGTACCACTCATATATGCATACTTGTTATTTAAGTAAGTAGAAAGTACATTTACTCCAGGAGCTACGAAGTCGGGATTTCTATTGCTCCATTCTGGGACGTTGTAATCGATATCAATAGCTCCTACTGCAATTACTTCTGGATAGCGTGCTGGATAACTTGGATCACTAGCTCCTTCGTTACCCGAGGCTGCTACTAGAGTAACGTTGTATCCATATGCATAGACTACTGCATCGTGGAGCAGGCTGCTGTCGGGGCCTCCAAGCGACATACTGATTACATCTGCGTCGTCTAAATTGCCTGGAATTCCATCAGGGCCCTTTGTTGCTTCAACAATTCCTCTAGCTACATCTGATACATAGCCGCTGCCGCTAGAGCCGAGGACTTTCACTGCATATAGATACACCTTGGGGGCCACTCCAGCTACTCCAACTCCATTGAGTCTTGCCGCAATTATTCCAGCTACATGAGTTCCATGACCGTTTGTATCTCTGCAATTCCTTAAATTCGTCCCCTTATAGAATGTTTTACCATTATTTAACGATACTATGCACCAGGAAACTGATCCCTGGAGATCCTTGTGGTTATAGTCTATGCCTGTATCTACAACTGCTACTCTTATCGACTCACTGTATCCATAAGCTGCATCGCCGTAAGTAGAGTTGTAATTAGTCCAAACACTTGTAGCATTAATCATTTCTACGTTCCAAGTTACTTCACTTAAAGCACTGTACTCTTCATCGCGCTCAACGTGTTTAACGAATGGAAGCTTCATGAGTGTTTTAACTGCATTCTCCTGGACCTCCATTACTATGGCATTAAGCTCGCTTACTTCTCCGTGAATAACTCCATGAACTTTAAGCAGTTCTCTATACTTAGCTACTTCACCTGTAATACGTACAATGATCCTTAAAGATCTGCTGGGCTGAACCTGTGCTTCAAGTACTACAGCAGTTAGCAATGTTAAGATTAGAATGGGCAGAGCCATCAATAAGCGATCTTTTCTCAAACATTTCGCCTCATAAAAGGAATAGTCGACCACATATTTAAGTGTATTATCTAGCTACGCCGCTGCAATAGCGCATGTACCTCAGAGTCTTTACTGACGTACTAGTTGCTTTTAAGCATGAAGTACTTTGTAATTGAGTGAAGGATTTATATCATAGTTGAAGTATGCGCCCTGCCTCCCATTTGCCGTAGAACTTCCTATTGACGTATCACTAGCTAACTCCATGCTTAAAGCCTATTTCTCTAGCCGTGAAATTGCTTAAATTATTCGAAAACTTATTACTACAAGTGCTGTGCATCCATGGGCTCTATGGGGGCTTTAATATGCAGCCATCTGTGTGGCTAACGTTAGCGGCAGGCACTATGCTTGCTTTAGCTGCATACATTATTGTAAGCGTGTTGCTAAGCATATCAATGGGGGATTTTATAAGAGCTCTACTGTCCAGTGAGGCGCTTTTTGCAATTAAACTCAGTTTCGCTACAGCAATACCATCATCTATAATTGCTTTAGCATTCTCAATCCCGCTGGCCTATGCTTTAGCTAGGTGTAGATTTAAGTTGAGGATGGTGTTAGATTCATTAGTGGCTTCCCCAATGTCCATACCACCAGTTGCTTTAGGCACATTAATACTCTTCACATTGTTAAAGATCCCTCCTGGAAGAGCGTTAAATGACTCATTGAACGTAGTTTACGATGTAAAGGGGATAGTCTTAGTTCAAACACTGATAGCTACTTCAGTTATGACGACTTCGCTAAAGGGAGTATTTAGCAGCCTAGAGGTAGACTATGAAGAATTATCTAGAGCTCTAGGGCACAGCTGGTTTAGTACATTAATTAACGTCGTGATACCTATGTCTAAAAGAGGATTACTAGCATCATACTTAATGGGGTTTCTAAGGGCTTTCACAGACTTTGGAGCAACAGTCATGGTTGCTGGAGCTACGTTATTTAAAACATCTACTCTTCCAACAACAATCTATATAGCCATGAGTACAGGAGACTTCGCTCTAGCTTTAGCTCTAGTACTTCTATCAATAGTTATAGGAATAGTAGTAATAGCTGCCGTCAACTCATTATGGGGGGAGTCCATTGATGCTAGTCATTAAAGATCTAGTGAAGAGCTACCGAAACTTTAAGCTTGTAGTAAAATCTATGTACGTTAAAAAAGGGAGTTGGATCGCCATACTTGGACGCAACGGCTCTGGAAAAACTACTTTATTGAAATCCATAGTGGGCATAGTGCTCCCCGAAGAGGGCTGCATAGAAATTGATGGAGCAACAGTCTTTAAGGCTTCAAAAGGCCGCATAGCAGTTAACGTACCTCCTGGGAAAAGAGGAGTAGGCTACGTACCTCAAAACTACCTACTGTACCCCCACATGAGCGTCTATGAAAACATAGCATACGCTCTAAAGCCATTAAGGCTCTCGAAGAGTGAATTGATGGAGAGAGTTATTGAAGTACTTGAGTTAGTTAAAATGAGTGAATTTAAGGATAAATATCCCAGAGAGTTATCAGGTGGTCAAAAACAGAGAATTGCATTAGCTAGAGCTCTAGCTCTACACCCAAAGATCTTAGTATTGGATGAGCCCTTCAGTAACATAGATCCAGAGTTTAGAGAAACCTTAAGAGCTGAGCTAAAGAAGCTGTTGTCGTCAATGAATGACTTCGCTGTAGTGATGGCGACCAACGATATTAACGACTTGTCAATAGTTGATAAAGTTGCTGTACTTCGTGAAGGGAGAATGACTTATCTAAGTGAATCAATGGAGCAAGTAAAGGAGCTAATAAATAAAGGCGCGGTGTTTTAATTGAAAAAACTCCTCTACTTATGCATGCTATTAGTGATAGCACTCACAGTTCTTGAATTCCTTTACTTAAGCCAAGCTGGTGGGGGGAGCAGTGAAGCGATTTACGTTCTAGCAGCACCTGCAAGTAAACCCATTGTTGATTTAGCTATTGAAAGATTTAAAGAGCTTTTTGACGTTGAAGTACTTGTAGATTATGCAGCTTCCGGAACTATTCTAACTAAATTAGAAGTAGGTGTACAAGTCGATGTAGTTATATTCGCTTCAAACGATCTAGGTGAAGTTGCTGCAGCTCGCAAACTAGTGATCCCTGAGTCTAAAACTAACTTAGCATACGTTCTACCAGCACTATTCATTAAAGCTGACTTAAGTTCATTAGTGAAGTGCATTGATGACTTAGCTGCCCTCAACGTTAAAATAGGGGTGGCTAATCCTGCGGTAGCTCCAATAGGTGTAGAAGCTTATTACATAATTAATCAATCAGCTAATAGAAATAAATTATTAAGCAAGGTGGTTGTTCAAACGAGGGATGCTCAAGAGCTATTAACGCTGCTTAAGCTTAGAGGAATTGATGCAGCTTTCCTATGGCATGTATATGAGGAGGACTTAAAGGGTATTGCAAAGCCCATATATCCATGGGAGTGCGGATATGAGTTCCATATATATAGTCAAGTAGCTTATGTAACTGCGAATTCTAGGAACAAGAATTTAGCTAGAGAATTCATAGAGTTCTTAGCTAAGGATAGCCTTATTAAAGATAAGTTCAGAGAGTTAGGCTACTTAACTTCAATTAACGAAGTCTATGAATACATTGCTAAGCATTCAAGCTAGACATCAATGCATCATTGTGGAAATAGATCTTTGCTGCCGAAACGAAATAATATTACTCCATACATTAAGAATTAGTGCTGGTGGTAGCTTGAGCAACGTGAACATAGTTTACAGTGATGTATTTAGGTTAAACCACAGCCCCCACATTAGGCACCCTGAGAATCCTGGGAGGATGCGGAGAGCATTAGTGGGCCTGGCTAGACATGGCTTAAAGAGCTACATCAACTGGCATTTACCTATTGAAGGCGAAATAGATGAAGTCCTTAAAGTACACGTCAAGGGATACGTTGATTACGTTAAGGACTTATTGAATAAAGCTCCATGTGAAATAGATCCTGATACATATGTATCAAGCAATACTTTAAATGCCTTAAAATATTCAGTAGGGACAGTAATTAATTATGCTCTAAAGGCCTACAGCGATCGTAGTACGTATTTCGCTATACTTAGGCCCCCCGGTCACCACGTTGGAAGAGGGGGTAAAGCCCTAGGAGCTCCTACTCAAGGATTCTGCATATTTAACAACATTGCTTTAGCTGCATTCAGCCTCATTGAACGCGGAATTAACGGCATTCTAATAATTGATTTTGATGCACACCACGGCAACGGCACTCAAGAGATATTCTATGAGACAGATCAAGTTATGTTAATTGACGTCCATCAAGATCCTAGAACTTTGTATCCATTCACTGGACGCATTGATGAAATGGGGTTTGGCAGAGGGGAGGGTTATAATGTAAACATAGTTTTACCTCCTTTAAGTGGTGATGATGCCCTCAGCCTATGGTTCAACACTATTACTGACTTAGCTAAGCAATACGATCCTGAGGTAGTGCTGGTATCAGCTGGATTTGATGGATATGTAAACGATGGTCTTACAGAGCTAAGGTATACAGCAAAAGCCTTTTACAGGCTTGGTAAGCTGATTACTTCATTAAATAAGCCCACGTTCATAGTGCTTGAAGGAGGGTATAGCGTTGGACTTGAGGAAGGACTACCAGCATTCATTGCAGCCCTAGCTTCTGTAGAGGAGCCTATGGCTGGCGGAGGCTCGAGGACTCCTCCAGGAGTACTTAGTGAAGCAATGAGTATTTATAGAGAGACCATCACACTGCTCTCTAAGTACTGGAAAGTGAAGTGAGTTGAGGCTTGAGACTGAAGTAAAGATAAAGCTTATTGGCATTGATCGCAGTGAAGCTATCAATGCATTAAAGAGCAGTAGTTGCACAGCATTAGGCGACGTAGTTCACAACGATTATTACTTCATGCATCCATGCATAGATATGTCGAGCCTGGATGAAGCCATTAGAGTTAGAGAAGAAGTCAATGCATCTACGGGTGAAACCAAGTACTTCATAACGTATAAGGGAAGAAGGCTTAGCGAGGCCTTCAAAGAGAGACTTGAGTTAGAAGTTGAAGTTAGTGGAAAGGAAATAATTGAAATACTTGAAGCCCTCGGATTTAAAGTCATAACTGTAATACTAAAGGAGAGAAGCTTATTCAAATGCTCCAATACTTTAGTCACAGTAGACTATTTAAACAACTTAGGGTTATTCATTGAAGTCGAAGGCGAAAAGGAGTACATAGAGAATTTCCTAAAGAATCTAAAGATCAAGTATGAAGTTGTTGAAAAGACATACTTTGAGCTTCTACAATCTACTTGACATCAGTGTGCCCAGCTTCTCTAAGCTCTTTGCAGAACTAGTAGTTTAAACAGTGTTATAGAGAGTTATGAAGAGATTTCATATATAATCTATTGGTAAGTTGTAGTGATGCGAGTATGCTTCTAGCAACTCTCTGTGCTCAATCTTCGTTCCCTTCTTTTCTACAACTATTCTAGTTGGCTGTAGTGAAGTTCTCTTAGATGCTTTCTCCAAGATCTCCCATGATAGGTTGCTCAATGAGTGCTTAGCTATTATATGGCCATAGCAGTAGTCTTCTTTTAAAGCCTTCTCAGTATGTTTCCTGGGGTAGTGCCCTCCTCCTATGCCAAGTGTAGGCATACAATTACTCACAACTCCTTTCACAATTAATTCACTTACTGCTAATGCTACTACTTCATGGTTTACTCCATTACTCCAGTCGTCTTCTGTACTCCCTATCTCAATGAAAACTAATGGTTTATTAATTTCCGTTGGACCATGGTGTGTTGCTTCATAGCATACTTCGTAGAATTCATGCCTTCCAAGCTCTTCAGCTACTTTTCTAAGAGCCTTAAGTAGCCTTAGAGATGCCTCTGGATAAGCAACTCCCAGCGAGAACGGCTTACCGCCATAGAGTGCTTCAGAGCCTATGTTCCCAGTGTGATGTACAGTATAACTCTTAATTCCATGACTGCTGCTGTGTCTTGATAGAACGATGTATGAATCTGCTGGAAGTCTTTCTTCCAGGAAGTCAAAATATATGACATCCTCATGGAAGCCAGCCATAACTCCATGGTCGGTGCAAATGCATTCAACAGCACCTCTACAAACTCCACACTTCCTGCCATACACAAGCTTAAGCAATGCCTCAGCTACGCCTATTCCAGCAGGGTCTATGGTTGAATAAGCTATTCCAAAGACCATGTTGGCGCCGTCCACCTCTGCATACACTAAGTAGCATTAAATTTTAAAGTTGTAACCAGAAGCCTTGCCTCTTAAGGCGGGGATTGTTGGAGGAGTTTATAAATGTGTTCGTTCTAAACTAGCAATGAGTATAGGCTTGGGCTATTAGAAATGAGGAGAGCTCTGGCTTCCCCCACTGCTTCACAAATGGAAGATAAGTCCTTGAATAAATGTGGGAACCAATTAACCGCCCAAGGGGGATCTCACCCCTTTGAAGCGAAGAGGAAGTCAGTTAAGCTGCTTGCACTCAGTGAATTTGCAGAATGATGAAGCTCACCGCTCATGAGCTCCAGCGATGAAGAGTCGAGAACTCCCGTCTGATTTATTAAGCTATGGTTTCTTTAATTACTTCTAGAGCGGCAAAGTTAAAAGGTGTTGGAGTAGTTATTGAGAGAAAGGCCTTAAGTCTTGCATCATCTGCAATAGCTTTTAAAGTGCTTGCATAATATGTACTTACATAGCCTTCTAAAATGGTCTTCACCCTATTCTTAAACCCCCCTACGTTCAGTATATTGTTAATTGTGTAACTTAAGGTAGCTATAAGGACTACTATATCCCATGCATAGTGCTCTATGTTCGTAGTTTCAATAGCTTGTTCAGCATCAACGATCACGACATCGCCGCTTGAAGACGCTATGAAGTTACTGCACTTAGAGTCTCCAAGAGCTCTCTCATGGGAGTGCACTAAGCCTAGAGCTCTACCTAGTTTTATAAAGACATCCTCTTCATCGTTCACGTATACAGGCTCTCCTACTATGTATTCTCTCTCAACGCTCAATTCATCCCATGAGACTTCATAAATTTTAGGCGTCTTCATGTATTTACCCATGTATTCAAAGAAGCTTAGCTCTCTCTGCATCCTAACTCTGGGATTAAAAGCTATAGGGTATAAAGGCACTGGTATTGTAGCTGCTTTAATTATAAACCACTTAATTAACCCCACTCCACCTGAATACTTCTTTAAGACTCTTTTCTCACTTGGTGCACGTTCAATGACTGTTATTTGGCTTGAAGACGATTCTATGAAGTCTATTAGACGCTTCATCATAGTTTAATCTCTTTTATAGCTCTTCAATGACTTCTTGAGGTAATTGAACTACTTTCTTACCTGCAACCACTTGATCTACACTATGGATCATTCCGCCGAGATCTTCTATAACTATTTTTACGCTGTTGTAATCAATGCTCTCTCCTTCTACAACTACTACTAGAGTCTCAGTCTCCATATCTATTTCCTTAACAGTAATGTTTACAGCCTCCACTCCACTTACCTTAATTAATTTTTCAGCTAGGTTTATTATTGAGCCATCCATCTTTGGGAAGATAACGTCTAGTACAAGCCTTCTCAACAATTTTTATTCCACACTCCAGACATTAGTTTTAACTTCAGGGTATTAACCTTTATGCAACAAGCAGTCGTTCACATAACTACCTTCCTCCTTGACTACATACTTCATCAATTACTCTTTCAAGGGCTTCAAGAGGCTCTAAACCATTATGGAATACTAGAGAGTGCATTCTTTCATACATATACCTCAGCTCTTCACTATATTGTCTAAGGATACTCCATTCAGGCTCTACTTCTCCCCCCAGTCCTACGCCTTGGCAATACGTGTCTACGTACATTTCACTCAGCTTGCCGGGGCTTGTTGGAATAAATGGGTAGAGGAAGCACCTTAAAGGCCTTGCCTCATATATAAGGCATTGAGGCTTACCACCATCGTACTTTAAGAAAGCGCAAACGCCCTCTCCTACACCTCTAAGAACTGGAGTAGCGTAAGCATCACTTACTACTGCAAGGACATATCTTCCTCTAAGCTCCCTCCAGTTGACTCCAAGATACTTACTCATTCTACAAATGTCGTGAGCTGTTAAAGATACATTCGGCCCGCTACTACAACACCTTCCACAGCGAATACATATAAACCGCGTCTTTTCACCTACTTTGACTAAGACGTGTCTCTGAAGCAATTAATCAACGCCTCACACGAGATCTCCTGGCTTACTCTAAATGCAATAAGTGAATAAGTACTAATATATGTCTGCCCACTATATGCGTTAATGCAGGTTAATTGATGGCTTAAACAGTAGAACTACAGCTTTCTTACACACATAATAGCAAGTTACCCCTTTAAGTACTATTGTTTCTCCATAGTTTTAAGTCTAGAAATGCTTCCTCAGATGCAAGCTCTGGAGCTTGTGTAGGCTTGGGTATGCATACTCGTTGGAGAACGCTTTACTGCAAATATGCTAAAAGTAATGGCGTATTCAGCCAATAGTTATATTTAGGGAGTTCTTTAATGCTTTTAATAGAGTGTTTGAAAACACGTGATGGAATTGAAGAGATCTAATGCTCTAGTAGCGATATTGTTATTGATCCTAGCGCCCTCAGCCTTTACGTATAATGTAAACTATAATATAAACAAGGTAGTAGTTTATGGCTCATACCTCTGCCCTACGTGTAGAAGCTATGTAGAGTGGCTTAAGGGACTTGGGTTATCCATAGAGTTCAGGGAGACTGTGGGGTATGATGGAAATAGGACTCAATTAGTTTCCTTAATGAACTTACTGGACTTAACTGCTGCTGAAGCAGAAATAATTGCAGTAGTTCTCAGTGAAATGGGTGAGCCTATAGCAGTTGTAATTGGTGAAGTATATGATGAAAACCTGTGGATTGAGCTTTCTAAAGCTAAATTTAATGGAACTATATTAATAGTGCACTCAAATGGATTGAAGTCGCTTATAAGTAGTGAAGAGCTTGCATCATCTATAAAGAGCATAGTTCTCGGGGGCTCAGCACCTATTGCACCACGCATAGAACCAATTACATCACTGTTAATTGAATCAGCAGCTCTAGGGCTTCTAATGGCTGTAAATCCATGCGCTATATCAACACTTCTACTATTGACGTTTAGTGCATCAGCAGGTATTGGCGGGTTGAAAAGCAGGAAATTAACATACGTATTTATAGCTGGCGTATTCACTGGCTATAATGCCTTAGGCCTAGCTTCATCGTACATCCTTTACTACTTAAAGTCCTCCATTGCTTTATACTTAGTGCTGGCTTTTGCAGCATTAGTAATCTCAGTGGATTTAGTTAACTTAGCTAAAGGCTCTAGAGGACTAATTGCATGTTATGAAAGAGAGTGTATTCCAGGTAAGCTATACACTCTACCTAAGCTACTTGTGCCAATAGGTGTGTACTTAATTGGGGCATCTGCTTCACTAAGCTTTACAGGCTGCGCTATCCCAGCCTTACTTAACTTAGCTGCTAGATTAATGAATGTAGAGCTCTATATTGCAGCAATATGTATAGCTTTATTTAGCTTGAATGCAACTATTCCACTGCTGCTTATACCATTAATTCCTGTAGATAAGTTCATTAATTCAAGGAAATTCAAGTACGTAATTATGGCTAGAGACATAGCCTTAATGTCGTTCATCGCTTTATTCCTGCTTAGAGCAACTTAATATATTTCCCGCCAATAATTTTACTTAGTGAAGGATGTGGGTAAACTACATGAGTAAGAACAAGTCTTCTATAGGCATAGCTCAGTTAAAGAACTATGTAAAGCATATGGGGGGCTTTATAGATGAGGGAAACGTAGTGAGAGCCTACATTCCAGTAGTTGTTGAAGACGAGTTGGGTGGAGTAGCGTTTATAATTGAAGGAGAAGTAGTTAATGAAAGAGTATTCATAGGTGAAGCCAAGGTAGTTATTAATGAGCGCTGCGAAGTACTTGGGAGAGACGAGCTAAGCGCATGGCTTAGCTTCATTAATGAAGTATTTCAGTAATTGCACAAAGTCGCAAAGCACTTTTATACACATATCCATATAGCTCACTTGCTGTACATTGGTGATAGAGTTGGAGAAAGACGTAGTACAGCTACTTGTCGGAGGTTCAGCCGGTAGTGGAAGCATTGTGTGTGGAACGATGCTGGCTAGAGCATTAATGGAGATGGGCTATTACATTGTTGGAGATAACGAATATCCATCAATAATTAGAGGGGGGCATACAGCCTACTGGGTTAGAGCTAGCGTTAGAAGAATTAATGAAGTAGATGCATTTAACGACCTAGTTGTAGCCATGGATCACGAGACATTCGTAAGGCACTCCATGGAGTTTCACGACAGCACTGTGTTCATCCTTGACTCAAAGATAGTTAAACCTCCTGGCAACGTTAAAGTAATCGATGTACCTGTGCTCAAGCTATTAAGGGAAGAGGGCATGGAGTTAATAGTTGGTAACAGCATTTTCTTCGGTGCAGTAGCTGCTGCAATGGGCATACCGCTGGACTACGTGAATAAAGCTATTGAAGCTCAATTCCGTGGTAGAAGGAGCGTTATAGAAGTAAACTCTAGAGCTGCAGCCATAGGGTATGAGTACTTGGCTCAACTAAGCATAGAATATGAATTGCCTAGACTTAAGCCCCCGAGGCCTTGGGGGCCGAGAGTGCTTTTAACAGGTAATGAAGCAATAGCGCTAGGCATGGTGAAGGCTGGCGTAAAGGTTTATGCCTCATACCCCATGACTCCTGCTTCCCCAATACTACACTACTTAGTGGGCATTAGTAAGGATAAGGACATAGCTGTTCTACAAGTTGAAAACGAAATAGCGGCTGCTCAAATAGCTGCTGGAGCAGCGTGGGCAGGAGTTAGAGCAGCTACTGGAACTAGTGGAGGAGGTTTTTCACTAATGGTTGAAACTCTAAGCATGGCTGGAATGATGGAGCTCCCCATAGTAATAGTGCTAGCAATGAGGCCTGGGCCAAGCACAGGTATGGCAACTATGAGCGCTCAACAAGACCTTTTATTTGCAATATTCTCAGGCCACGGTGAATTCCCCAAGTTAGTTGTTGCACCAACAGATCAATATGATGCATACATGAAGGTTATTGAAGTATTTAATTTAGCTGAAAAATATAGAGTGCCTGCAATAATACTTGAGGACAAGCACTTAGCTGAAGGACATAGAAGTGTTCCCGCATTACCTGAGGAAGTAGCTATTGATAGAGGAGCAATAGTGCCTCACGAAGAAGCAGTAAAGCTCTTTAGGAATGGACTTGAGTATAAGCCATATCAAGTAACTAAGACAGGCGTATCACTACATATACCTCCAGGAGTGCCAGGGCTTATTACAAGAACAGAGAGCAGTGAACACGATGAAGATGGCTTTGTAACTATAGCGCCTCATAAGGCGTCAGAAATGTATCTTAAGAGGCTGAGAAAGATCATGTATTTAAGAAAGGAGATCGAGGAAAAGCATAAGCCCTTGGAAGTTCATGGAGTAAAGCCCAGTGAAGCAGACCTCGTGATATTCACTTGGGGCAGCACTTTGCAAGCAGTAATTGATGCTATGGAAGTTATTAGCAAAGAGCTAAGTACTTCAGTCATCAGCATCAGTTACCTATGGCCCTTCCCTAGACGTAAGTTCAAGGAGGCTTTGATGGAGGTGAAAGATGCAATAACTCTTTCAGTAGAGCACAATGCCTTAGGACTTCTTGGTAAACTCATTAGAATGGAGACAGGGTTTAAAGTAGCTTACCACTTAGGTAAAGTCGATGGAAGGCCTTTTAGGCCATCACTGCTTGCTGAAAGGATAACTAAGTTAACTAAAGCTACAAGAGGTGCTAAACATGGTTGTTCCCGTTAAACAACCTACGGCAGTAACTAAAAGGACTATTACTTGGTGCCCCGGCTGCGGGAACTTCAGTATACTGTCTGCATTCATAGATGCAGTAAATGATCTAGGGTTGGAGCCGTGGAGAGTTGTAGTAGTAAGTGGCATAGGCTGTAGCGGAAAGATCACTAATTACATGCCATTCAATGGAGCTCACGTAATACACGGCAGAGTAATACCATTCGCTATGGGCGTTAAATTAGTTAACCCAGAGCTCATTGTGGTAGGCTTTTCAGGTGACGGAGATGCTTATGCAATAGGCATAGAGCACTTGCCGCACGCCATTAGGAGGAATATAGATGTTAAGTTAGTTGTCCACAACAACAAAGTCTTTGGACTCACTACAGGTCAAGTGTCTCCAACAAGTGATAAGGGGATGATAACTAGAACTACTCCATGGGGAAATGTAGAGGAGCCTATAAACCCTATAGCTATGGCCATAAGTCTTGGAGCAAGCTTCGTGGCTAGAGGATTTAGCGGCGATATAGGGCACTTAAAGTACCTATTTAAGGAAGCCCTGAAGCATAAGGGATTCTCCCTAATAGATGTTCTTCAACCGTGCGTAACCTATGATAGAGTTCACACATATCAGTGGTATAGGGAGAGGATTTATAGATTAGAAGATGTAGGGCATGACCCAGCAAACTTTAATGAAGCTCTTAAGAAAGCCTACGAATGGGGCGACAGAATACCTATAGGACTATTCTATAGAGTTAAAAAGCCAACTTTTGAGGAAATGCTGCCGGCGACAAGTGGAGGACCTCCACTAGTGGCAAGGCCTATTAGCAACAGGACTATAAGAGATCTGCTTGTGAAAAACCATGGGTTAACGTTGAACTGAAGAACTAACTCTTAGAGACAAACACTTTAAATTATTTCACCTACGGCGCTCTTAGATCTATGCCCAACTACCCTAGCCCTGATCACCTTCTTTAACTCAAGGTTTCCCTTAATAAAGAACGCTATTGGATAACTGCCCGGCTGTCTGGCAATAGTGTATGAACCTGAATGTCTCTCAGTATACAAGTAATCTACAATGGTTCCGCGTGGAACGATCCTTGCAATCATAGGTCTATCTATATCTCTCATGACCTTTAGCCTAAAGTGCTTGTGTAGATAGTTGTGCTTTCTAAGTATGTGCATTACTGAGCTCTTCATGGACCAGAGAGGTGTATTTAATAATACTGCCACCTTCCTTACATTAATTCTCCTAACAAGCAGACCTTCGTCAAGCACCTTCTTAAGGTACTCATAATTGATCCTATAAGTCTCCTTGGTTTCTCCGGGAAGCCCTAGGACTATGTTGATTCCTGGAAGTAGTTCAGGCAAGCCGTTCCAGCCTCTGTGCGATCCAATGCTATTAATAATCCTTATTGCTTCAATAGCTTCATCTGGGTACACCTTTAAATTGTTCGCCTTTACCACTCTTGGGTCAAACGACTCTATTCCAAGAGCTGCAACATCGCCTGGGGTATGATACTTAACTATAGTCTTGAGGGCTTTCACTGAATCCTCTCTATAGTGGAATACTGTGCCTGGATTAACATTATCTATGTGTAAAACCCTCAAATCCACTGCGGCAGTCCTTATGCCGTGGAAGAGCCTTTCAATGGCTTCTACATTTGGCTTAGGGAATTCAAGCACACCTACATCGTGGGACATGTAAGTCAGTATATCTGCTTGCTTACCAACTCTATAGTGCTTCACTCCAAGCTTACTTAGTGCTTCAACTTCTCTAGCAACAGCTTCAGGACTTCTATACATGACTGGGCCATACCTCACGTCTATGCAGAAGGAGCATCCGCCAACGATGTATCTTGGGCAGCTTCTATAAGTCTCTAATTCAACGATGAGGTTCCACTCGTAGTTTGGGTGTTGAGTGACTATTCTTGCGCCAGCTATGAAAGCCTTATTAGTTAATTCATAGTTTTCACGCAGCCTCCACGGTTCAGCTCTTTCAGGGCCTACTTTAATTAATTGATAGAAGAATATTTCGGGATCTCCTGATACTAAGTATGTGAATAAGTTCTTTAACTTAGCTAAGTCTAATGCACTACTTCCTCCACCAGAGCTAAGTCCGTATCTTGCTGCAGGACCTACGAGTGCGGTATCCTTATCAGCTAGAAGTGTAGCTATCCTCAATACTTCACTCAAGGAGATTGGTCTGCCGCCAATGTATTTTCCAGGTACTTCAGCTCCAGCAATTAAAACAATTAAGTCGCTAAGCATAGCTTCATTAATGAAGCTCTCCATGTCCCATCTAATTGAATCTATAGTGAAATACCTTACTTCAATGCTGCTATCAGCTAACCATATGCCGCCGGCGACTAACCTTGGATAAACGTTGATAAATGGAGGTACTCCCAGCCCCGCCGGTTCATCAGTATACCCATCTAGCACTATTACTCTCCTTACTGGCAAAGAACTCCCCAAACAGCTGCAATTAAGTCCTCTACGCCATACGTATGCTATATTAATGGCCTATTATATAGATGAGCGCCACTGTAACTCTTTCCACAACAGATCATTAAAGCATGTGGAGTCTAAATGAATACATCTGGGGCTCTTTAACCATCATTACTCAAGTTAACTACTTTCATAAGTTTTATAGAATGGGGGGGTGTTAGCAGCAATTATTTTAAAGCCTCTCTTAAGGATAGCTTCGCTACGTTAATGCATGAAGATTGAGATCTATTTACAAGTGCTCTAACAATATTATAGGGCCTTGAATTCTCCTAAGTCCAATGAAACCTAAGCGGGGTGCGGGAGAAGCAATATGATGCAGTGAAGGTTATATCAACATATGAACTGATTAAGAATTGGACTCTCTCTAAATTTCTATGTTGGCGTGGGCTTCCTTTAGATCTTCTTCAGTCTTTCCAAGCTTATTCATTAATTCAACTATGACTCCATCTAGAAACACCATTAGTGTGTCTTCAAATAGCGTCCCTAGGGGTGCTAGAGGTTCATGTATTCCAAGTATTTGTCTTGCAAAGTAATCCTCTTCACTAGCGATCTTAGTTCTTCCAGGCACTACGACTAATACGTCGGCTAGCTTAGCTAGAGGGCTATCGGGGAGACTAGTTATCACAACTATCCTTGCTCCAACTGCTTTAGCTGCTTCAGTAGCAGTAACGACCAACTTAGTTCTACCTGAGCCTGAGAGCGATATGATTAAGTCATTGCTGTTAATCCTAGGTACTATGGTTTCACCAAGCACAGCTACATTGTAGCCTAAGTGGAGGAGTCTTTGGGCGAACGCCTTGCCTACAAGGCCTGTTCTCCCAGCACCAATTATTAGTATCTTCGAACCTCTCTTATGTGCTTCAATTAATTCATTGATCAATGCATCAACGTGTTCATCACTTATTAAATCCATAGCTCTCTCTATGAAGTCAACTATTTCACTTACTGCAGTTCTCAGAGTGCCTGAAACCACTTATGACACCGCAGTGTAGTACTGTTCTCTAGTTTAAAAGAGTTAACTTCACTGAGTTATTTAAAAAATATTGGAGTTACTTGGGCTTCCTAATGAATAGGAAAGCTATAGCTATAAGCAACACTATTATTACTCCAACGAGTCCATAAGTAAGCTCCATTGGAGTCACTGTTTCAACTGAAGTAATTGGTTGAGTAACTGTCTTAACTTCAGTCTTAGTTACTTCACTAAGAGTTGGTACTGTAACAGAAGTAATTTCAACACTAGTAATAGTTGTTGTCTCAACTGTAGTTGTAGTTACTGTAGTTGGTGGTAGTGTAACTGTTACTGTCACTGTTATTGGAGTAACTATTAGCTCCGGTGGATAAACACTTACCTTAGCTAAAGCCCCAGTATCTACGTTATATGAAGTAAGCATGCTGTACTGCTCTTGAGTTGTTGGAGCAAGTACATCTATAACTCTAGGCTCTACTCCAGCGATAACAGCATATGGATCAGCTCCGCCGAAAAGCCACTCAGTAGGATCGCCTGGAAGAACTCCTCTAACCCTCATAAATCCATAGCCATCGTAGCTAGCTAGTAGAACTGCATACCTCCAGGCACTTACCTTAGTGCCTGGAAGCAATGCCTTATCTACAGTTACCACTATGGCGTTCTCACTAGGTGAAGCTGTAACGCTAAAGCCATCGTTCTGCACTACGCGAGTGCCATTAGCGTAGTATAAGGCTGCTCTCTCTCCATCAGGCACGGGATCAGTGCCCCAGCCTGGCGCCACTAGTAGCGCGAAGTGCCATCCTGGAGTAATTTCTACGTTTAATCCAAAAGCCGTATTATTGAGCTCTCCACCGCTATCTGTTTTAACAAATATGTGGGGGAACTGGAGGCAGAAGCCGTTGGGTCCATTCCACGGGTTTCCTCCAAGGTCTTTTACATAGACTTTAAATATAACTGATGCCCCTGTCTCATATACTTCAAACTTCGTTAAATCAAATACTCCAGGCACGAAGACTGCTGCAGTTGGATATATGTAGGTGCCCGGGCCTTTATCATCCCCCTGAGGATCTATGAGGGAGAATACAGGCGTTAATGGGCCTTCTGTAAGTACTTTTACAAACCACTTTATCATATTAGTTACAAATTGTGGGCCATCGAGATCTACTCCATAGTATCTCGAAGACCACGTTGGTTCATAGTCTCCGTAAGGACTTTCGCCACTAGCTACAACAATATTGTTTAAACCATGCATGTATTCAGCAGCTAGGAATACGAATGTTCTATTTATATCAACTAAGGCATCATATACGTGACTGTATGGTGGATTGTTTTCAGCAAAGTATGCTGTTTCATAAGACCACACTATTCTTATAAGCCCTGGGAAAGTCTCCTTAGCTGGATCATGATATGCCCCGCTTTCATCAACCCATACTAGGAGGCCCGGTCCATGACCTAGCACGGGCTTAGTTATTCCCTCACTTATAATGTTTGTATAGAGTTCAAATAATTCGTCAGGCATAACTCTTAAAAGCACTCTGTAGTATGCGGCCGCGCAATTTACGTTATCATATAATGATCCAAGGTCTACTCTAAGCTTTGTACCAACTGCTTCAAGCAATGTATTAGCTATATCCTGTGAAACGGGTCCTGTAGTTCCATAGTCGCTATCAGCTGCAATCCAAACAGCTTTATTACCTGAATTAAACCACTGCACAATGGCTGCTATTTCATCAGCTGTAAATGGCTGTGTTGGCTGGCCAATCAATAGTATGTCTACATCACTTAACAAGTCGCTCGTTATAGTTGTCCCAGGTGTTATTAGCTTCCACTCAACGAACGTTATGTTGCCTACAATATAGCTCAAATATTTATCGCTTTCACCGTGAGCTAAGTCTACTGCAACTTTAAGTGTTCTCTCAGCTGTTGAGCCTTTAGGTGGAATTGATATAGCTAGCGTTAATGCAAGCGCTATCAATAACAGTAGGGCTAAAGACGCCTTCTTCATATATACCACCTACACTGAATTATGGTGTGGGAATGTTTATAAGCATTAATTAAAATTGTTTCCTGCAAAATAGATCTAGGTATGGCAGTTATTGTTTTATTGAACCCTTAATTCACTGCGATAAACTCCTTGACTCTCAATACTTTATTAACTCTTACAACTCTTAAACGATTCAGGTGAATTATTTTGGCTAGAGCTTTAGCTACAACTAGCTTTGCCTTAATAATTATTGTAGCTATTTCAACAATCCTTCCTTCAACAGCCTTAGCTTTAAGGAGTGAAGAAGTAGTAGTTAGGCAAGGGCAATGGCCTTGGGGCAATGCTTCCGAGCCATATCCATGGCTTGAGTACTTGAAGAACCTTACTACAGTTAGAGGCGTTAGATTAATAGTTCTTACTAGGCATGACGCAGTGATACAAACTAAGGCGAAGACTGATTTCTTAAACAGCCGAGTGGCTCAGGAACTTGGAATAGTGGATATAATATATGATCCAGCGGGCCCAGGCCTGTGGATAGATGAAATAGAGAAGAGGAAGGCGCAGGGGATACCTATTGACGTAGCATGGGGCGGCGGGCCAACGCTCTTCAACCTCATATATAGCAAGGGGTACTTAATGGCCTTAGATCCTTCATCTCAACCAGCTGTAAACGCCATACTGTACGAGGCATCAAAGATCCCTGATGTCATAGCTGGAGCTTCATCAAAGCTATATGGTCTTGGTGGAAAGATCTACTGGGTTGGAGCAGCCATTAGTTCATTTGGATTTACAGTGAACTTAAAGAAGCTAAGCGAATACGGCCTACCTCAACCAACTAAGTGGGTTGACTTAGGGAGGCCTGAGTACGCTCGCTATCTTCCAGCACTACCGCTAATAACTATAGCAAACCCCCTCATGAGTACTAGCAACACTAGGATATATGAAATAATACTGCAGGCATATGGCTGGGAAGAGGGTTGGAGAGTGCTGACGCTTCTTGCAGCTAACTCTAAAATAATATCTTCAAGCGATGAAGTCAGGGACTCGGTCATAAGAGGTGATGCTGTAGCTGGAATAACCATAGACTTCTACGGCTACATAGCTGAAGCTCAAAACCCAGACTGTAAGTACATAATACCTGAGGGAGAATCAATAGTTAATGCAGATCCAATAGCTGTACTAAAGGACACTAGGTACCCTGTTCACGCAGCTGCATTTGTCGCATGGGTTTTAAGTGAGTATGGAGGGCAGAAAGTGTGGCTTGATAGGAACATTAATAGACTTCCAATAAATGAAAGAGTCTTCAATCTCCCTGAGGGACGGGAGAGGCCTGAGCTTGAAAGAGCCTATAGAGTAGCTGTAGAGACTGGAGGGATACCGTTCGACGAGGATTTAGCTAGTGCTACAGAGCTCGCTATGCAATACTACTTTAAGGCTACGTTAATAGATGCACAAACGGATTTAGTGAGTGCATGGGCAGCTATAGCTAAGGCATTCCTTGAAGGAAGAATTACTGTAGAGGAATTCAATTACTTAACTAAAAAGCTTGGTGAACCAGTTACATTCAGAGATCCTATAACTAACCAAGACGTTAAGTTTACGTTAGATTACGCTAAGGAGATTACTCCAAAGATAATTGAAAAAGAGTTTGCAGCAACACTAAACATTCTGCTTCAAAGGTGGAGGGAAGCAGCTAGCGCAAAGTACTTAAGCGTCTACCAGGAACTACAAGTGATACTGACATCGCCGAAAACAACTACTCCAACAAGTCCACCTCCAACTACGGAGACTCCCACTACTACCCCTACTACAACTCCCACGACTCCTCCAGGGGAGGGAACTCCCACAACTCCCACTACTCCACCTGGAGTACCTTTAGAAAGCATAGCTACAGTAGTCATTATAATTGTGATTGTTGGCGCAATAGCTGCCTTCCTGCTTAGAAGAAAGTAAAAATAGCGATCTAACTTTACAATAGTTTTTTATAAACCATTCCCAGTATTAAAGTGTTAGCTTGAAAAATTAGTCTTAGCAATTAAGGGGAGCTGTGTGAGGACGTATAGCCCAAGGGACTTAATAATCGTAGGACTTATGTTAATGCTTCTTGAATACATGTTCATGCAGTTGAACCTGGGGGCATTACAGAAGTCTGCCCTAGATCTATTGCTATTCCTATCGGCGCTCTGGCTAGCAGCAACGTTAGTAATAGAAGAGCGCTTTGACCCATTTAGAATAATTTATTCATTTTCATGGAGCTTCATAGTTGTCGTAAGCATAACTTACATATTTCTAGCTCTAGCTCTCCAGCTATCGGGAGCTGCAAGATCACTAGTGTATCTACTGCTTCCACTAGCGTTAACAGCTCTCACTGGGTTAGTTAAAGTCAAGGTAGTAGAGCCATTGATTCAGAGAAGGAGTGTTAAGAATTCCTTAGGGCGCATCTCCATAGGCAGGAGGCTGCAGCTATCCCTATATAGATTGGATAGAGTTATGCTTACATTCATAACAGTATCGCTAGCAATGCTAGTGGCATTCCTCATAACCCCAGTTCTATCCATTTTCCAGTACTCCATACTTGCCCCCAGCGGTGAACAGTGGTACCATAACTTTAAGGTTATATTCAGCGACAACCTCTACGTTAGAAAGATCTTTATAGGAGAGCCAAAGCCGTGGGAGCTCATAAGGAGGCCTGATGGCACTCTTGAGCTAGTTATTACTGGAGTAAACTATGGAGTATTAGTTAATTCAATTACTAATGCAGTAATAGTAACTGTAGTTGCTACAGCTCTAGGAGTGCTCGTGGCCTTTGCTCTCGCTAGATACGATTTTTATGGCAAAACATTCCTTAGAGTATTAGCTGTAGTGCCTTTATTCGTCACTCCATTCATCAACTCATACATTGTTAAACTGATCTTCGGGACTGGAGGACCTATATCCATGATTGCTGAAGCATTGTTTGGATTTAAAGTGAGAATAGAGAGCTTAGCTGGAGTTGCATTAGCTCAAATAATGGCTTTCTACCCTATAGTCTACCTCAATGCTTACTCAAGCTTCATAAGCATTGATCCAAGCATGGAGGAGCAGGCTGAAAACCTTGGGTCAAAGAGTTGGAGGCTTTTCTTCACAGTTACACTACCGCTCGCTCTACCCGGGATAGCTGCTGGCTCAATACTTGTATTCATATTCAGCCTAGAGGACTTGGGGGCTCCAATAGTGTTTAATGAACATAACTTAATGAGCTATAAGATATACAGTTCACTCATAGGTGAAGCTGGAGTAGTTACACCTGAAATAGCTGCCCTTGGAGTAGTACTCATAGCTCTCTCAGTACTTGGATTCTTAGTGATTAGAAGCTATGTATCTATGCGTGCATACGCCATGGTTAGCCGGGGAGGCAGGTGGTATCCGAGGACTCGTAAGCTAGGTGCATTGGGCCATGCATTGATATACATTCTCCTGCTGCCACTAATAGTATTCACTGCTCTTCCACAAATAGGAGTAGTACTGATGGCCTTTAACGCCATGGCCCTTGACAGGTTCTCAATAAATCCATCCGGCTTTACCACTAAATACGTGATAGAAGCATTTACTGGAGGAAGTCCATTGGCGGCCGACATACCTATGCACTTAAGGAATACTTTAACTTATGCTACTACAGCTGTTCTAATAGCTACAGTGCTTTCAATAACTATTGCCTATGTAGTTGGTAGAGCTAAGATAAAGTACATAGTGGAGCTCTTAGACGTCCTTGCGACAATACCTATAGCTATACCAGGCCTAGTGATCGCTATAGGATATTATTACTATCTCTCAACTTTATCTAGCTGGGGATTAGGGTGGAGTAAGGGGACTCCTCTAGAGAGGTTATTTATAGCTATAAACCCGATCTATGGAGAGCTGGGGTTTCAAGCATGGATTGTGTTAATAACTGCCTTCGTCGTCAGAAGACTGCCGTATACAGCTAGATCTGTTTTCGCAGGCTTCCAGCAAGTACATGAGAACCTTGAGGAAGCTGCTTTAAACCTGGGGGCTTCAAGGCTTAAGACTATATCAACAGTTATTCTACCACTCATAATTACGAACATAGTTAGTGGAGCATTAATAGGCTTCATATACACTAGCACTGAAGTAAGTACTAGTGTAACTCTTGGGGCATTTAATAAGCAGCAGGCGCCAGTCACGTACTACATGATGTACATCTACAAGGCTGGGACTACTGAAGCATATAGGTATGCAGCGGCCGTAGGCCTTCTATTAATAGCTATACAACTCATTGTTGTAATAGTAGTGACCTTGGTGCTAAAGCAGAGATATGCCCTAATAGGCATTTAAGTATCCTTTAGCACTAGTAAGTAATAAGGAAGGGTGAATAACTTAAATGGCTACGAAAGTGAGGCTTGAGGAAATAACTAAAGTATACGGCAACGTAGTTGCTGCAGACAACATAACTCTAGAGATAAGGCCTGGAGAGCTATTTACATTCCTTGGACCCAGCGGCTGTGGTAAAACAACTACTCTTAGAATAATAGCTGGTTTTGAAGCCCCAGATAAAGGGAGAGTGTTCTTCGATGAAGAAGATGTGACTTTTAAGAAGCCTTATCAAAGAAATACAGCAATGGTGTTTCAGAACTACGCTCTCTGGCCCCACATGACTGTCTACGATAACATAGCCTACGGCTTAAGGCTCAGGAAGATCCCTGAAGACGAGGTAAGGAGGAGAGTTAAGTGGGCTCTAGAACTCGTTAGACTTGAAGGCCTTGAAAATAGATTTCCCCTCCAGTTAAGCGGCGGCCAGCAGCAGAGAGTTGCACTGGCTAGAGCTCTAGTCGTACAGCCACGCATACTGCTCCTCGACGAGCCCTTAAGCAATCTTGACGCTAAGCTTAGGATAGAGATGAGGGAGGAAGTGAAGAGAATTCAAAGAGAGCTTTCAATAACTACAATATACGTTACTCACGACCAGTTGGAGGCCATGAGCATTAGCGATAGGCTTGCCATAATGGATAAGGGGAGAGTTCTTCAAGTAGGGACTCCTCAGGAAATATACTTTAGGCCAAGATCAGTTTTTGTCGCTAGCTTTATTGGAAGAAGCAACATGTTTACAGGCAAACTAGTGGAGAGAAGCAATGCTTACGCAAGAATATACATTGATGAACTGGGAGTAGAAGTTGAAGGAGTGATGGAGGACCTCGAGCCCAGTGATAAAGTTATAGCTATAGTTAGGCCTGAGGACATAGTTGTAGAGCCTTTAGGTACTTCCATTAACGCTAACATTAATGTATTAAGGGGAACTGTAGAATTCAAAATGTTTGTAGGTGAAAAACAGGAGTTGAGAGTTAAAATTAGAGATACATCACTTGTAGCATATGCTCCTAAGAACTTAGATCTATCCATTGGACAAGAAGTACTCATATCCTTTAGTAAGGATAGCCTAAGAGCTTTACCACATAAGTAATCAAGCTACTTCAAAAGCTTACCATGAGTCTATTGCTACAAGAACACTAAAAGCTCTAGCGAAACATGCAAAGATCTAGAAACAACAGCAAACTACTCTCATTGAGCGCATTTTCTTAAATTAAAGGAGTTAATGCAAAAGATATATTTCTCAGAAATATATTTCTGAGAAATATATTGAGGCAGAGAAATTGAAAGCCATAGAGGTTAGAGAAGTAGTCAAGATCTATGGGCATAGCTTTAGAGCTCTAAATAGAGTTAGTTTAGATGTTGAAGAAGGATCTGTACATGCATTGCTAGGCCCAAATGGTGCTGGAAAGACTACTCTAATAAGAATAATTACAACACAGTTAAATCCAAATGAAGGATCAGTTAAAGTCTTTGGCCACGATACTGTAAAGGATTCTTCAAAGGTTAGAAAAATGATCGGCTATGTACCTCAAGAAATATCTCTTTGGAGCGATCTAAGCGGTTATGAAAACATGCTGCTTTATGCAAAAATTTATGGCATACCTAAGGATGTAAGAAATAAGAAGATTGAGGAATTAATGGACTTCATGGAATTAAGTGAAGTTGCTGGCAAACTAGTTAGAGACTACTCAGGAGGCATGGTGAGAAGGCTTGAAATAGCTGTAGCCCTCATGACTAAGCCCAAGATCTTGATTCTCGATGAGCCCACCATAGGCCTCGATCCAAGGGCCCGCAGCCTTGTTTGGAGTAAAGTAAGTGAGTTTAGGAAGGAGAGCGGCGTCACAGTATTTTTTGCTACACACTACATGGATGAAGCCGATAAGTATGCGGATAGCATATCGCTTCTAAATCAAGGTAAATTAGTCGCTCAAGGAAGCCCCAATGATTTAAAGAACTTAGTGGGAGGAGATAAGGTAAGCATAGCATTTAAAGAACCCGTTAACAAAGTGTCAGAAGTTATCTCAGCAATTCCAGGTGTTTTAGCTATTGATTTAAGAGATAATTACTTAGAGCTAACCATTAACGACATTACTACTACATTACCTATAATAATTGAAAAGCTCTACAGGAATGGATTTGCTATACGGGAACTTAAAGTACATGAAGCAAGCCTAGACGAAGTATTCATAAAGCTCACGGGGAGGAGGATCTCCGATGAACCTGGACGAATTAGGGATGTAGTTAGCATGAGGAGAATGATTAGGAGGGGTGGGTGATGGATTTGTTGAAAAGCTTTAGCTCTCTTCTAGCTATGGCTGAAATGGAATTAAGAAGACTTAGACACGATCCTTTTGAAATAATTACACGTGCGATTCAGCCAATACTATGGATAGCAGTCTTCGGATCTATTATGGCTAGAGCAAGGGCATTTCCAGGCATAGACGACTATACGACATTCATAACTCCCGGAGTCATACTGCAGTCATCTACATTTATAGCTTTAGCATACGGTATTGCTTTAATATTTGAAAGAGAGTCGGGAATTTTGAAGAGGCTTCTGGCATCTCCATTGCCGAGGAGCCATATAGTGATTGGTAGAGCTATAGCTGGAGGAATTAGGGCTTCAACTCAGTATGTAGTAGTATTAGCATCAGCAGCATTAGTGGGGGCTAGGATAGTCGGCAACCCTGTGAACATCATTATGGGATACTTAGTCTTGGTGTTAACTTGCATGGGCTTTACAGGGATCTCCATGCTAATGGCCTCGCTCCTTAAGACGCGTGAGAGATTTATGGGTATAATAGGAGCTATAACAATGCCTCTATTCTTTGCAAGCAACGCTCTATACCCAATAGACGTGATGCCCAACGTCATTAGGTATGCGTCATTAATAAATCCACTTACTTACACTATTTCAATTTTGCGAAAGCTAATTATAAGCAATTCTTACGACATACTGCAGGAACTCCTAGTACTAACTGCTTTCACTACAGCAGCTATGTTAGCATCAATGAAGTGCTTGAAGAAAATAATAGAATAAGCTTTATCAACTAGAGGGGCCTTACCAGGAACTTATTTTGAAACTGCTGTGAGACTCTTTAGGGAACACTAAGTAAGGCTTAAAACCTCAATAAAAAAGAAAATCGATTAATGCCTCTTCCTTAAGAATGCCACTACAGCGACTAATGTTAATACTATGGATACAGCTACTAGTGGGTAGTTTACAGCTGGTGCAGCGTATGTAGTGAGTAACTCAACTGTTGCAGTAGTTCTTATTTCAGTAACAGCCTTAGTGGATGTATGGGTTTCTTCAATAATTGCAGTAGTTGTTGTAGTTACGGTTTTAGTTTCACTAATAGTGGAAGTCAAAGTAGTGGTAACTGCAGTCTCATACCTTGTGTATTCATATGCATATACTTCCGGGTACAACTTATAGACTCTGTAAACTACTCTATTACCGTCGCTGAAGGCCCCCTCTATGAATGCCTCCTTTATGATTAGTGAACTCGATCTAAGCTTTATGTCTAGTGCTTCACCAGGCCTTATTACAGCCGGTGACCCCGGTCCAAAGTTCTCTAATGGAAGGCTGTCTTTCAAGCAGTTATCTATCCTCGTGAACTTCTCTACGGTTACATTCAGTGGCGGAGGTCCATAGTAAAAGCTGCCAGTTTCTCCAGGTCTATAAAGAGTTATCGTTAAATTATACGTTGCACTATTTCCAGCGAAATCAACTACGTCAACAACAACTGTTCTGTTAACTGTTGTAGCGCTAGCTACATTAATGTGTAGAATCCACGTATCCCCAGATGAGTACTCAAGCTTAAGTGGAGATAGGGATCCATTTGACTCAAGTAAGTATGCTGATGCGTTTTTAACGCCCCAGCCTAAATCTATGAAATCTAGGTATAGCTTATTAGTTACGTTGACTCTTGGAGGACTTGGTATAGCTATCTTAAATTGAACTATAGGTGGTTCAAGATCCTCATCTCTATACAGCACAAACTCCAGTCTTCCATCGCTTGGAATACTTAAGTTAAGCAATGGATAAGCAAATCCATTGTAAGTAATGTAGTCTAATAACTCTACGCCAGCACCTCCACTGGCATTAATGAGCTTTACATTCACTCTCCCCCCACTCCATGGTAGAGCCAATAGTGCTTCCCCACTAATGTTGTATGAGTATGTCTTTCCACGCAGCGTGTTAGTTATATTGAAGTAGTAAGCTGTATTTCCTTGAACTATTTGTGAGTAGAAGTATCCATAGAGATACGTAGTGTCTACAGGTATTGAGTTTCTAACAGTAGTACTGTAGTTAAAGCCTACAAACCACGGGTTCATTATTGGGAAGCTTATGGAGCGATCAACGCCTAAGTCTATTACTTGAAGTCCATTGTAATTAGGCCTGCTTTGAGCTTCAGTAGTTGTCGTAATGAAGTATGTTGATACGTTAGTTCTCGTAGACTTAAAGAGAATGTATTGATCCCTATGTATATGGCCCATTAAGACTAATGTCACTCCATAGTCTTCAATGAGCCTAGTCATCCATTGCGCTATAGAGGTATTCCAATAAATGCTTACTAAGCCAGTTACATTAGTGTAATCTGCTCTAACTAACCCTTGACCGCTGAATATTGGGTGGTGGAATGCAACTATTTTTATTGGCAGATGGCTGTGGGATCTCAGGACTTCCTCAAGCCACATCAATGAATCCTCCGTTGGAAATCCAGTATCGCCAGTATCTAATCCAGCTACAAGTATCGTTCCATTAATCACTCTATAGTACTCCCTTGGACCAACATACTCCTGGTAATTGTTAGTCCCCCTATCATGGTTTCCAGGATAAGAGAACACTGGTTTAGTGTAGAGAAATGAATACCAATACCCCTTAGCTTGAATGTATTGATTTGCTGCTGCTCCATCAGCTACATCGCCTGTATTTATCACTAGATCTGAGTTTAGCAATTGAATAAGCATGTGGGCCGACTTCCTTAAGTCATCGCTCACTGGATTGGGGGAGCCAAAGTAATGCTCATCAGTTATGTGAGCTATTCTAACTACATTACTTTCAAGACCTCTGTGAATCCAAATAGATCTTGGTACAATGAACTCCCTTTCAATTCCTCCATCAATTACAACAAGCCTTAAGTCATAGAGCCCTGGGTATGCGTTGCCTGGCACAAATATTGATGTCCACGAAGAACCCTGGACTTCAAAGCTATCTACATTAATTGCTACCTGAATTAAGAGTAGAAGCATTAAACAAGCAGCAAGAGTCTTCACTATAGAGCACCCAAGTATTACAAATAATGCAGCATTAAAAACCCTTTCCTATAAATATAGATCTAAGTCCTCTTAACAAAGTTCTTTAGAGTTCTAGTAAACGACTCATACGCTAACTACTAATAACCTATATTAGCAAACCCTCATCTTGGTCAATAGTACCGCTGATGCGGGAAACAGTGCTCATTGATATACTGCATTGGTTAAGAAACGCTAATAAGGAGTAAGTACAAGAGTGTAATTGCCCCGCCTCCCCCACGTCCTCAGAAACCCTGTCAAGGGGGTGAAGATGAAGAGGAACGGTCAGGCGGGGTACATGAGTTAAAACAAATAAATTATTCCTTTAGATATTCACAGTTGGTGTCGGCCTTGACTGATGTAGTCTTAGTGTTTGAAGTTCATCAGCCATATCGTCTTGACAGAAGAGCTTATGAAAAAGTTATTTCAAAGGCTATGAGAGGAGTCCTTGAGTTAAAAGATCTGGAGGAAGCCATTCTTGATCAGGGGTTGAACAAGATAGTTATTGAAAGAGCTGCGAAAAAATGCTATATTCCGGCAACCAAGATCATTATTGATGGGTTAAATGAGTTTAAGAATTTAGAGAGGAGATTCAATGTCTCATTCAGCATTAGTGGAGTACTCATTGAGCAATTATTTAAGTGGGCTCCTGAAGTAATAGACATTTTCAGTGAAGCTTATGAAACAGGAGCTGTTGAATTCATTGGACAGACATATTATCACAGCTTAGCAGCATTTATTCCACCAGCCTTTGATGAACTTAGAGAGCAGTTTGAAGAGCATAAGAAGCTAATGAAGGAAGTTTTTGGAGCTGAGTTAACTAGTGCTGAAAACACTGAGTTCATATATAATAACGACATTGCATGCGCTGTTTACAGCATGGGTTATAAGACAATCTTGACTGAGGGCGTAGACTGGATCCTCGGCTGGAGATCCCCTAATTACGTCTATAGAGGCTACTTATGTGATGTAAAAGTACTCACTAGAAACTACAGGTTAAGCGATGATGTAGGCTACAGGTTTAGTGATAAAAACTGGGATCAATACCCTCTTACTGCAGACAAATACGCTGCTTGGCTAGCAGCTACTCCTGGAGACGTAATTCTTTTAGCCATGGACTACGAGACTTTCGGTGAACATCACTGGCCTGAATCAGGGATCTATGAGTTCCTAAAATGGCTTCCAAGAGAGATACTTAAGTGGAGCCACTTAAATACAGTTACACCTCGTGAAGCATCGGAGAGGAATGTTGCTAAAGATATTTACGACGTCCCTCCATGGAGAACCATTAGCTGGGCTGATGAGAGGGATGTAAGCGCTTGGCTTGGAAACTACATGCAGTTCAATTCATTTAAGATGCTCACTGATCTAAGGCCGTACGTCTATGCTCTAGGAGATCCTGGAGTAAAGAGATTGTGGAAGTTGTTAACTATTAGCGATCACTACTACTATATAGCGACCAAGTTTGGAAGCATTGAACAAGTCCACAGTTACTTCAGTCCATATAAAAACGCTGTAGATGCTTACGCCATACTTGTTCAAGCTATATCTATGTTTGCTAAAACAATAGCTGACTACATTAGTAGAAATCCAGTTAAAGTAGCTGCAGCCATTCAGCTGCCGATAGAGAAAGCATTCCACTTCACTCTCCCCAGCGGTGAATACATAGGCCTCTATGCTAGAAACCTAGTTGAATTATTGCATAGGCTAAGCGAGGCCCCGCCTGAGAGCTTAAGCTACCACTTAAACCGCGGAGATCTGCAGTCATGGGTGAGGCATGTATTGCTTCTCAATGAATTAGCTGATGAGTTCAATGAAGTAGCCAAGGAATCCTTAAGCATTGAGGAGAAGAGGGCTGCCTTAATTAAATTAATTAAATCCATGCTAGGATGAATTCAGCCATGGAGGCAATAGTCTTAAAGTTATTGCCACAACGGACTTGAAGTCACTAACACTCATTCCATAAATGAGTTGGTGGAGGAGGGTGTATGCCTAAAATTATTCGAGGACGTGAGTAGGTTTTCTTCCAGTACTTTAACTAAAGTGGAGACGCTCCATTAATGAATCCCGGCTCAGCCCATAGCTCTTCGCGCTCCTAACCAGCTTAGCTTTGCCTTTATAGCTCCTTCTTAATGCATTAAAATAAGCTCAATAATCTAATAGATCTTAGTCATCCGCTTAACTAATGTTGCTCAAGGAGTGAGCCTTATATGCCTAAGTTACGCTTTCCATGGATGGGCTACTTACTTATTTAAGGTGGGGGAGAACTTAATTCTACTTCAGCATCTATGATTACTTCAGAGCCGTTCTGTATCCTCAGGCATTCCCTAAGGTTGACGTCAGCAATGAATTCAATTACTTGCTCTGGGTGTTTAGATGCAAGAGGCTTAATTAAGTAAGCTCTATATCCATTGACTCTAGCCTTCCACGCAAGCACTGCTCTATATTCTTTAGAAGGTGGTTCTATAACTGCATGGGGCTTAGACTTGAGCAACATCTGTAGCTTATCTAAGGATCCACTGTCCACAACTACGTTAAGAGTCCCTGGGAAAGGCTCTATTCCAAGAGCTCTCCTCAACAAATCCCTATATAGTTCAACGTACTTTGAGCCCTCGCCTAAACCTCTAACAACTTTACCTCTAATAATTACATTCAAAGCACTCTAACCCCATCAGCTATTGTTTAAAGAGTCTATGTATGTAAAAAGCTTTCTACTAAAGCATAAGGAATACAATGACTTAAACCCCCTAAAGCTATATTAAATCCATAGATCTTTATAACTATAGGTGTCAACATGTATTCACAGGAAGTAGCAGAACTAAGGGATGAAGTAAGTAAACTCAAGGCTAGAGTAGATGCATTAGAGAAACGCTTAGATGAAATAACTAAGTACTTAAGGGAGCTTTACCGTTACTTAACTTCATCCACGCAATGAAAAGGTCGAGTGTAGTGAAGAAGACTTTATGCGAACATAAGTTTTTGCAGGTAGGATAAGGGGCTTGAGGCCGAGTTCGGCAAGACTGAGAACATAGCCTTAAGTTAATGAACCTCCTAAAGGAGAGCCCCCGCCCCGAAGAGCGGGGAGGAAGTCAGCTAAAAATACTTAAGAAATCTATGGCTAATACTATTGCCAGTAATGCTAATACTGCAACTAACACTATTGACTTAATTATTTCTTTAACTAATCTATGCTTCACGTACTTCTCTATTAAAATGATTGTCCCAGATAACCCATGGATAAGAGCTAGGGCTGTAAAGCTAAGCCTAATAACAGGATCTGTGTGAATCCTTTGAGCATTAGCGTAATTTAAAGCATTGAGAGTCAACGCAGAGTACGCATGTGGATACATAATTGCATACCCGGTTACTATCAGTAGAAGCGTTGTAATTAAAAGTGGTAGGCTTGTAGCTTCAAGTACTAGGAGCATGTACTTTAAGTAGTGCATTAATTAATTCACCTCCTAGCTAAGTAGTAGTTGCTTATTTCCTCAAATGAAGTAACATATGGTTGCCGAGGGACTCCTATAGGCATTATGTATAGAGGCTTCTCCTTTTCTTCAACACTTATTACTCTAGCTACTTCATCGTCGTAGAATGCTCCAACAGCGACAGTCCCTAATCCCAGGGCAGTCGCCATTAGATATATGTTTTGAGCAGCGTGACCCACCTCTATGTATACATACCTATAACCCCTTTCTCCATAGCGAGCAGTAGTTCTTTCATAGACTGCGCATATCACTATTACTACTGGAGCCTTCTCAACCCACTCTTGGCTGAGAGCTGCTTTAGCTAGCTCTAATCTACGATCCCCTTCAGCCACTAACTTCATGCTGTGCTTACGCACATCGTACTTATATACGCCTGCTTCTAAGTAAACTCCATCCTCTAATACTACTCCATTGGCTCCTATAACAATGTATACTTCTAGTGGATAAGTAGCTCCAGCGCTAGGCGCTGTTCTAAGCCCCCATTTTGTTTCAGAAATTCCTTGAGCAGCCCATAGAATCATGGAGAGATGCTCAATAGCCACAGGAGTAGCCAAGTAGTCTCTAATGCTTCTCCTATAAAGCATTGCTTCTTCAACTGAGATCAAAGTTATTTTCCTAGGTAGCGGTAAAAGAACTTCTTCAGCCTCCACTCTTACTCTAACTTCTTGAGTTTGCTTACCGAAATCTAGGAATAGGCTTGCTACGTAGAGTAATAGTACGACTGTTGCTACAAGTGAAGTAATCCAAGCGTATCGTGGAGTAAGCACTCTCCACAGCCCAGTAATACTCTGTGAAGCATAGCTAATAACTCTAAACTCAAGTACTGCTAAAGTTTGTGGATAGAGCTCAGTGCTCACAGATCTTGGGTAGAGCCATTAACTACCCTGATCACTAGTCCATTTAAGGGGTGAATGGGGGGGTCTGGCAACCTTGGATCAGGCTTATTCCTTCCAACATATACCCACTTCACTTTACTCGTACCCCTGTATTTACCTAAATACTTCACTTTATACCAATACCTCCCATAGTAGATGTATTTAACTAAGCCACTTCTAGTTCTCCTGCAAACTATGTGCATTGGCTTCAAGTAATAGCCGTAGTGCCTGATGGCATTGTTGTACGAGTAAAGCTCCTTCTTATAGTTCTCTATAGCTTCTTCATAGATTCTAGGGTTTGCTTTACTTAAATCAGTTTCTTTAGAGGAGGAATTCATTAGTGCTGCCTCAAGGGTTGTAGACGCTGCTTAAGTATTTATTTGTTGAGGCGTAGGTAAAGCTTATTGATGCTCTAAGCACTTTTAGAGAGGCTTGAGACTAAATACCCCCTTGGATCTATTTTTACAGGGATAAACCTCTTGGCGAAAGGCCTAAGGCCTTCTAAAACAGCTCTGTAGCTACTTCTAGTAGTTAGCACAATTACTGAGCCCCCCATGCCTGCACCAGTGATCTTGGCTCCAAGAGCGCCAAGCTTAACTGCACTATATACAATGTTCTCTATGTCTAAGTTGCTGACCCCTATAGTCTTCAAGAGCCCTTGATTTAATTGCATTAATTCACCTAGCTTAACTAGATCTTTTTCTCTAAAGGCTTTTAATGCTTCATCAACTAGTGAACTAGCTGCTCTATAGATGTACTTGAATGTATTGATGTGCTTTTCATACATTTCAAGTACGTATTTAACGGCGCTTCCAGTGCTTCTCTCAATACCTGTGTCAACTATTAGAAGTAGGGATTCCTTGGGAAGCTTTGCTTTAAGTCTTCTCACAGCTCCTCTTCTGTAGAGTATTAATCCTCCGTAAGTAGCAATAGCGTTATCTATACCACTTGGGTTTACATGGACTTCTCTCTCTGCTTCAAGAGATATCTTCTTAACGTCATCTGCTCCATAGCTTACTCCGTGGAATTCAAGTAGGGATGCTGTAAAGGCTACTGCAGTTGCTGCTGAAGAACCGAGCCCTGCTCCAATAGGTATCTTAGACCATATTCGTGCCCTAAAGTTCCTCACCTTACTTAAGTAGCCCTCTTTAACAACGTACTCTACAATTCTCTTAAACTGCCTTAATTGAGGAGGCTCAAATTCCCCAAGCCTCATGCTCCACCCGCGGTTCATTGAAATTACTTCAATTCCATTGGTGCAGTCTTCAATACATACCTTGGCTCTCAAAGAAATAGCTCCAGCAATAGCTGGAGAGCCTTTAACTACGAAGTGCTCTCCAAACAATATTACTTTACCTGGAGCTGTTGAACATACCTTCATTTAATAAACACCTGTGCTCCCTTAGTGTATAGATAGCGGGGACTTAATTAATGCTCAACTGAAAGAGTTTTTAATGCCAATAAGTCGTAGTCTAAAGTGATGAATTGATAGTGTTGGTAGAGCAGGGGATCAATGGAGGTAGGGGTTCTTGAGTAAGGAGTTGAAAAGCCTTCACAGCACTAGCGTTGGAGAATCATTTACTTTAATAGGTAAAGCAAGGCAGAAGTTGAGCAGAGTTAAGCATAGAATAATGGTGTTAAGCGGTAAGGGGGGAGTAGGTAAGACCTTTCTATCCACAATGCTTTCACTAGAACTAGCCAGAAGGAGCTATAGAGTTGGCTTATTTGATGCAGATATACATGGTTCTTCAACTAGCGTAATGCTGGGGTTACAGCAGCTGAGGCTTTATGCAGATGATGAAGGAGTACGCCCAATTGAAGGACCTTTAGGGCTGAAAATAGTGTCGATGAACTTCATGGTTGAATCCCTTGACACTCCAATAATTTGGAGAGGGCCTCTAAAGTCTAGGGCTATAATGGAGTTGTTCTCAATGATTAACTGGGGCGATCTCGACTATTTAATAATGGATATGCCTCCTGGAACAGGGGATGAAGCAATAACTATTGCTCAAGTAGTTGGAGACATTGATGGAGCAATAGTGGTGACGGCTCCTGGATTAATGAATGAAGTCGTAGTATCAAGAGCAATTAAGTTCACTAAGTCAAGTGGCATACCTCTGCTAGGCATTGTTGAAAACATGTGTTACTACAGGTGTCCACATACAGGAGTATTACATTACCCCCTCGGTAGAAGTACTGGAGAATACTTAGCTAAGAAGTATAACTCTAGGCTTCTTGCAAGAATACCTCTTGACCCCAATATAGAGGAGGCATTAGCTAGGGGGAGGCAGTTCATACTTGAATACCCTGATAGCGAGGCTTCTAAAGCTATAGCTGAACTAGCAACTGCTATAGTATCCCTAGTTGAGAAGCCTACTAATGCATTAATGTAAATCCCCCCAGGTATAGTTTATAAGGGGATCCAGAGAGCTATCTAGATGTAGCGGCCAGCTTTTAGGTATTGATAAGTGGTGATACTGTGTGTCCAGAGAGGAGGGCAAGTTATCTAACTGGCGTGTTTTAAAGGAGGCTGCCCTAGAGTTAAGCAAGGGAGGTGCAACAGTGTTTACAAGAAAGGAGTTAGTTGAGCGCGCTATCTCCATTGATCCATCTAAGCCTGCTTCAAGCCTGGACTTTGAAGTAGACTTAGTTACAGTAAATGGTGTAAGTAAGGATAAGTATAAGGATCCAGAGAAATTATTCTTATTTAGAGTCGGCAGAGGTAAGTACACACTATACGATCCAGAGATACACGGCCCAATAGAGGATTACATTCCATCAATTCTGCCCCCACATAGGAAGAGCATTGCTAAAAGCATTGCTGAAGCATTAAGGAGCCGGGGCTTTACAATAGATGAAAGGACTTCTACAAGGCCAACTTCACCTGACTTAATTGCAGTAGGTAGCAGTGGATCAATAGGTATATGGATAGTTGATCCAAGTGGTGACTTAAAGGCTCAGTTGAGGAGCATGGCTCACGCGTTAGGGTCAGCTATAATTGAGCGAAGAAACTATAGTGAAGCAATAGTAGCCATACCTCCCACTCTAGCGAGCCACGTTGACGCTAAGCTGAGGGAATACTTAGAGTCATGGAATGTAAGAATAGTTGCTTTTAGAGAGGAGAGGAGGTATACTCTAGGGCTATGATACCTCTACCTCCACCTCTAGAACTCGACTACCCTCTTGGAAGAGCTATAGCTAAGAGAAGGAGTAGGAGGAGTTGGCTTAAGAAACCAGTTGAATTAGAGAAAGTCTCAACACTGCTCTGGGCTGCTCAAGGAGTAACTTCTAGAGAGGGCTTTAGAGCCTCCCCTAGTGCTGGAGCTACTTACCCACTAGAAGTATACCTAGTGGCATGCGATGTAGTTGGCTTAGAGCCAGGCGTATATCGTTACTCTCCGAAAGACCATTCATTGAGGATCGTTGTTGAAGGCTCATTATGCAAAGAGCTGGGGAGAGCTTGCTTAAACCAAGAGTGGGTTTCAACAGCTCCTTTAAACATTGTTATAGCAGCAGTATTTGAAAGAACAACTGGGTATTATGGCAGGAGGGGCGTAAGCTATGTATACATAGAGGTGGGTCACGCTGCTCAAAACATATACCTTGCGTCAGAAGCCATGGATTTAGGGACTGTCGCTGTTGGAGCATTCTACGACGATGAAGTAGCTAGAGTAGTTAATTTAAGTCACAGTGAAAAACCCCTTTACGTACTTCCAGTAGGTTACCCAACTCCGGGAAGATAGTTCATTAACTACCTTTCGCTTTGTTTCAAGCCTTGCGTTGATTTATGTGGATTGACGTCATAGGAAAACTTAGTTTTCACACTATAGGGAGTTGCAAAATGTAGGGCATCTCTAAACGCCTCTAAGAGTTGTGGAAATCCAAGATTAACGCAGGGAATGGAAATAAGGCAATGAAATTAACCATTAAAAACAATGTTAGAGCTGGACTTCTAACGTAGCGCGGCTTCAACAACTGGCATTCCTCCTTAGTGGCTCCCTAGGGCTTCTCAGTTGGAAAAGCTTTTTACTTCACATTAAGCTATTGTATTAGGGCTGCAATATGTTTAAGTACTGTCCTGGAGCAAGAAGCATCATAAGGCCGCAGATAATAACAGTTGAGTGCCCTTATTGCGGGGGAGAAGTAGAGTTCTTTGAATACGAAGTAGAAGCTAAGTGCCCAGATTGTGGGAGAATCATTAAAAGAAATCCCTCGCAGTCATGCATATTCTGGTGTAATGCAGTTGCCGACTGTATAAGGAACTTAGTTGCGCTAAATGTTTTAACTAATGACAGAGCTAATGAGCTTTTAAATCTCGTTGAAAAATACAAGAAGTCTAAGTAAAGTCGTTGCTGGCATTTAGGCTGATGCTGTAAGTAAAGAAATGAAGTACTTGTCTTAAACACCTCAATTTAACGTATTTTTATTGTAGAATTAAACATCTACTACCGTTCTCAGCAGATGGCTGTTCATCGGTTTTCGTATTTGTTCAGTTCCAGCCATTCTGCTTCTCAACGATCTCTCTCAGGCAGGCTATGGGAGCTCCTAGCCTCCGTCACTTAAGGCTTCACAGCACTCCCTTTAAGCGCCCGAGAGGCACAAGTAAAGAACAAGTATTTGAGCATTATAAACTTAACAAATGTGTATAAACTCAGGGGAAACCGAAAAGAAAACAGCTTCTGGAGAGACAGCACTTTCAGTTGTAGAAGGATGCATTATTAATATTTAAGCTGCTGTAGGAATTAATAAGCAATGAATAATAGGTAGTCGTTGAGGGCAACCATGGCTTTTTCATTTACTGACAGAGTGAAATACTATGAGAGTATAGTGGAGGTTGCATTAAGGGATGGATGCTTTGAAATTAATAGAAGTTCTAACTCAATTAAGGCAATTAGATCTTATGTAGAAGGATGCTTTAGTGTTGCTAGTTCTACTGATGAGGATTACGAAGTGCTTAAATCAAAGTTATCGAAAGCCCCAAGGCACTTATGTAGGAGCGAAAAGTGGTTTAATGAAACTATATCGAGTGGTGAATTCAGAGTAGGCGAAGAAGTCCACGAGGATGACTTAAGAGCTTTAGCTGAAGTGACATATGAAATGCTTGTTGAGAGAGGAGTTAAAGGTGAAGTAATAGCATCTCATAGGAGGGTAATAGTTGAGCACTCTGTTGAAGAATATAGTGTAACTGCTGTAGAGAAGAGATCCATTACAGAGCTCTACATCTACCCCTATGCATTAATGTATGGAACTCTTGCTTCAACAGGCTCATTAACAGCCGCACTAATGGTGAGAGATATATACGATGAATTAACGGACATAGTTGACGGCTTGGTAAATAACTTAAAGCATCAATTAGTTGCTAAGAGATTTAACCCTATGTACAGTGGCCACTGGAAAATAATACTTAGTGGTGAAGCATCTCCAGCGGTATTCCATGAGCTAGCTCACTTACTGCAAGGAGATGAACCAGTTAAACTGAGGATAGGTATGAATTTAAGAGAAAAGGTAAGCATAGTTGAAGATCCATTTTATCCAGGCCCTCTCCAGAGAGTATTTGATGACGAGCTATATCCAGCTTGGAGGAGGACTCTAGTTGAGGATGGAAGCATAGTGGATTACTTACATACAAGAATGACTGTATTTAATGAAGCAAAGCCAGGCAACGCTAGAGGACTATTCACTAGATCAAAGCCTCTCCACCACCAACTCATAGTGAAGAAGGGGGATTGGAGCATTGATGAAATGATCGATGTAGCTAAGAGAGCTCTAATAGTGCGAAGCATAGCTAGAGCTGAAGTAGGCAGAGACTACATTAGGCTAATCCCTGAAGCAGCTGTAATAAGTGAAAGAGATAAGCTTACGCCAACTAAAGCACTTGAAATACTAATACCTCTAAGTAGGCTGGACAGCATATTCATTGGATTAGCTAAAGATAAAAACGCTAGGTACACTTATGAAAAACAACAGCCTGTGTATGAAGTAGCTCCAACAATTCTTGTAGAGGCAAGAGTAATTACGTAGAGTTCAATGCATAGAAAAACTTTATAAATACATAGTGCTCTTACATACTAGGTGGTATATTGTCTATAGAAATCTCTGAAGAAGAAAAATTATTTGCACTAATTGGATGGGCTGCATCAATAGTTGGAGCAATCATTGTATTAGTATTAAAGCCGCAGTTTAAGTACGCTAAGTACTGGTCCTATCTATCAATATCCTTATTCATACTAGCTGCTATAGCAGGCATATCAATATCAATAATTACGGCAATCCTTGGATTCATACCAATAGTTGGAGGAATAATTGGCTTAGTACTTTCATCACTATTAGGCATAGTATTAGTAATAGCGTGGATCATAGGCATACTGAAGTCCATTTCTAAAGAGTATTGGAAGCCCCCAATAATATATGATGTAGCTAAAATGATTGGCATAGAGAAAATTTAACACTTTACATTATTTAAAGACTTTTCTTCAGTAGTAATAAATCCATACAACCATGCTATTAAAGCCTTAGGAGAGCTACAAACGATCCTTTTGGTGCTCCAACCATTCTTGCAATAACGTCGCACTTAGGTATTAGTAAGTGGAGGACAGGCTTTCCTAAGTCTACATCAATTAAGTACTCGTAGTGGCTCATTCCTTTAGCTACAACAATGTTAGATTCGTTAAGTGCTCTTTGAGCTTCACTAGATATTTCACCTAAATGAATAGTTGATCCACTGTACCCTGTTGACAGTACTTCATCCAAGTGCTCAACTATGCCTGATCCATTGAGGTCGCCTATACTTAGATCGTTTTGAAAGCCCGGCTCATCCTTAACTAATCCAACAACTCTATTGCCAAGCCTCCTCAATTCATCTATGAGAGGGATGTCAAAGACTGCTTCACCAGCGTTATCGAATAGCCATAGTATTTTCTTACCGCCTGCCTTTACGTACTTATAGAAGTCCACTGTATGGTCTATTGCAAGCTCCCTTGAAATAACGTTCCCCATGGAGATTCCGTGGAATTCATATCCATAGACGCCCATATCAATGGCGTTGCCAGCAATAGAGATCTTTATTAATGCTTTAAATAATTCAAGGTCTCTCAAGTCCTTGATATACCTATCTAGGTCTTTAATTACACTCCATGAGTAAGCAATGGAGTTCCTCTTTGCAGCTCTATAGTAATTGACTACTTCTGGAGAGGCTTTTGCAATCAAGCTATACGCACTGCCAGCTACATAAGTTAATTCACGGTTCTCCTTGAATAGTTTTAAAGCATGTTCAACGGCCTTTAATGATAGCTCTATGGCTTTATCTCTATCGGCTACAGCACTATTGATCTCCCTAAGCCTCACCTGCAGTATGCACTGAATGCAGAGTGCGTCGTACTTCATGTAAAGGCCTCCTTTGAACAAGATCTCTTAAATGTAATTAAAAATATTAACTTACTTTGGAGCGTTCACTGCTCTACTCAGTAAGTCCTGCCATACTGCATCTACGTATTCCTGCAGTTGTTTCAACAACTCCTTGCCTTCCGGCCTTAGGATGTGTCTAAATCTTTCCTGCAGCTCTAAGTACTTCTCTATAGGCTGCTTCAACTTTGGATTTCTAGCTATCTGTAGACTCCTATCAGTTAAGTAATATCCTTCCCCAAGCTTATACTCCCAAAGTGGGAAGTAGCATGTATCTACAGCTCTCCTACTAATTTCTACAGCTGTTTCTAATCCATGCCTCCACCCTCTATTGCAGCTACTCAATACGTGGAGGAAGGCTGGTCCATTAACTTCAAGCCCTTTCCTGACTTTCCTAAATAGATCAGCCCAGTGAGCTGCTGTAGCAGTAGCTACATAAGGTATTCTATGTGCAACCATTATGTCAGCTATAGGCTTCTTCGGCTGAGTCTTACCCGGTATAGCGCTTCCAACAGGTGAAGTAGTAGTCCACGCGAACATCGGTGTTCCACCAGATCTCTGTATACCAGTATTCATGTATGCTTCATTGTCGTAGAGTACGTACAGCACTTTATGACCTCTTTCAGCCATACCGCTTAACGCTTGAATCCCTATATCGTATGTACCGCCATCGCCTGCTAAAGCAATTACATCAATGTTCTTGTAAGGCAGTCTACCTGTCTCCTGAAGAGCTTTATAAGCAGCTTCTATACCGCTTGCAACAGCTGCAGCATTTTCAAACGCTACGTGTATCCATGGGATAGCCCAGCTTGTGTATGGGAATATTGTTGTAGCTACTTCAACACATCCAGTTGCATTAGCTATGACTGTCGGCCCCCTTAATGCATATCCAATTAGCTTAACAACTATAGCTGCACCACATCCAGCGCACAGCCTATGGCCTGGCAATAATATGGGCTTCCTTGTTTCAGCAAGCTTCCTTAAGTTAAACTCTAGAGGCAAGCTATGCTCCTTCCCATACTCGTACTCTATAGGCCCAATCTCGGGCTGGGGATTACCGCTGCTCACTTCACTCACCTCCTCAGCTCCGCACACCAATGAACTTCAAGTACTCTTTTACTTCACCTAGTTCAGCTACCTTAGTTAAATCCATGAATACTTCTTCAGCCATTGCTGGAGAAAGATCTCTTCCGCCAAGTCCGTAAACGTAGTTCACTAGCAGAGGCCTCTCCTTAGAGTAATAGAGAGCAGTGCTTACCTCTAGGTATAGAGGCCCAAAGCTCCCAAAGCTAAGCCCTCTATCCATTACTCCAACAGCTTTAACTCCCTTAAGTAAGTCCCTTACTTCATTGAATGGGAAGGGCCTAAACATCCTCAGCCTCACTACTCCCACTTTAAAGCCCTTCTGCCTCATTACGCTGGCCACGTACTTCATAGTTCCAGCAGAACTCCCTAAGACTATTGCTACTACATCTGCATCCTCTACAGCGTAGGAATCTATGACTCCATCGCCATAGCTTCTACCAGTTAACTCACGCCACTCCTCATTAACTTCTCTAACTACATCACTGGCCTTCCTCATTGCTTCCACTTGAGGCATCTTGTGTTCAAAGTAGTAGTCGTATAAGTCCAGAGGCCCTATGCTTAGAGGATTAGCTGGATCAAGCTTATACTCGACTTCTCTATTAAGATAATCTATGTACGTCTTAACGGGCTTCCTATATCCTCCAAGGAAGTTGCGCACTTCTTCGTCTGGGAGCATGTATACATTTTCAAGAGTATGACTTAAGAAGAATCCATCTAAGTTCACTGCAACTGGCAACTGTACTTCAGGGTGTTCAGCTATTTTAAATGCCTGTATGGTCGTGTCGTAGGCTTCCTGGCTGTTTTCAACAAATAGCTGTATCCACCCACTATCCCTCATGCCGTATGCATCACTGTGATCACAGTGTATATTTATTGGAGCGCTGAGAGCTCTATTCACTACAGCCATAACTATGGGGAGCCTTAGGCCGCTAGCTATGTAGAGGTTCTCCCACATTAAGGCAAGTCCCTGAGCTGAAGTTGATGTAAATGCTCTAGCTCCAGCTGCTGCAGCACCTATGCATGCACTCATAGCTGAATGCTCGCTTTCAACTGGCACATACTGAGTCTTCACTTCTCCATTAGCTACGAATTCACTGAATCTTTCAACAATTATTGTCTGTGGAGTAATGGGGTATGCAGCAACTACATCCACTAAGCACTGCTTTACAGCATACGCTACGGCTTCATCTCCATTAACTGGCATAACTTTCTGCTTCTCCAAAGGGACTTTAGGCTTCAACAAGTCTTCTTCACCTCCTCTAACTGTACTCAGAAACCATGTTTATTGCCTTAACAGGGCATTCGTGAGCACATATGCCGCAGCCCTTGCAGTAATCGTAGTTAACTACGACATCTCTCCCATTCCACACTATAGCCATGTCTGGGCAGAAGAGCCAGCACAACATGCATCTAGTGCACTTACTTAAGTCTATCACTGGTTTAAGAGTCCTCCAGCCGCCCGTCTTATACTCAAGGCTTAACTTATAGGTTACAGCTCCTATTGGGAGCTCCCTCCACCCACGTGGCTCCTCCTTCACTGGACTTACACCTCTATAGTTTTTTCAAATGCTCTCTTTACTAATTCAATGTTTCTTTCAGCTAGAGGGCTTGGAAACCTCTCCTTTAATGCTTTTACAACAGCATTCATACTAACTATGTTAGTTGCTTTAACTAGTGCTCCAAGCATTGCAGTGCTAGTAATAGGTCTCTTCAATAACTCCATTGCTAGCTCAGTGGCTGGAGCTATGTATACTTTATATAAGCCTTTACTGATTTCCAGTGCTTCATATAGCTTTTCAACGCTCCCACTGTAGTTAAGCACTAGGAAGCCTCCATTCTTTAAGCCAGCTGTAGTGTCTTTAGATGAAATTAGAGTAGGATCTAGTACTATAACTACGTCCGGTTCATAAATCATGCTGTGAATCAATATTGGTTCAGTACTAACTCTAGTGAATGCAAACATTGGTGCGCCGCTTCTCTCAGGACCGAATGCTGGAAAGCTCTGGACATACTTACCGTCAATAACTGCAGCCATGGCCAGCAAGTTACTTGCAGTCCAAGCCCCTTGTCCAGCGCGTGCATACCACCTTATTTCAATCAAGGTCTTTCACCCATTACTAAAAGCTAGAAGACGCATGCAGAGGTATTAAATCCTTTAGGTAAAAACTTCAGTTACGTAAAGCAAAAGCAGGGCATCAAAAGACCTCTACGCCTATTCTCTCTAAGTACTTCTTTACGAATTCCTTGACTTCGCTAGCGCTCGAGCTATTTAGTGCTTTAACTAGTAACTCTCTCTCTAAATCTCTTTTACTCAACCTACTTATAGTGTACTTAGCTAAGCCCACTAGAGGTGGGCTCACGCTTAAAGCATCAACGCCTAAGCTTAATAACAATGGTATGGCCAGCTGCCTACTAGCCATTTCACCACAAACCTCTACTTCAATCCCCTTTTTCTTAGACTCACTTGCCGCTATGGCCATAAGCCTAATGATGGATGGATCGAGTTCATCATATATATAGCTTACTTTAACATTGCCTCTATCTACAGCTAAAGTATATTGAGTTAAGTCATTTGTGCCGAAGCTTATGAACTTAAGCTGAGGTACTTCAGCATACTTATCTATTAGAAGAGCTGCTGCTGGAGTTTCAACCATTATTCCAATATCTATACTTCCAGTAGCCACGCCTTCTGCCTTCAGCTTCTCTGAAGTTCTTTCAACTAGTTCAGTGAGCTCTATTAATTCACTAACTCTACTAATCATTGGTATGAGGAGCCTCGCGTTTCCAGAAACGGATGCTCTAAGGAGAGCTCTTAGGAATGGATTAAGTATCTCCTCCCTATACTCCAGCAGCAGCCTGACGCCTCTCAGCCCAAGAAATGGATTCGACTCCTCGAGCCTTATATATGGAAGTGGTTTGTCAGCACCAAGATCTGGTGCTCTAATTACAACAGGTCTGCCGCTAAAGAAGCCCAATACTTTGCTGAAGGCTGTGTATAGAGACTCTTCACTTGGAGGCGAACTAGAGGACATATATAAGTATTCTACTCTAAATAATCCAACGCCGTCGCAGCCCGATGTAGATGCTGCACGTGCCTCCTCTAAATCACCTACATTACATAGTACTCCTACTCTAACTCCATCAGTTGTCACAGCTTCTCTAAATGCTGCCTCTCTACACGACTTCTTTAAAGACTCGTATCTCCTAGCTCTCTCTACGTATGCATCCACGATCTCTCTACTTGGATTCAAGAGTAGCTTTTCCTCAATAGAGTCTATTACAGCTAACTCTCCTTCACTTACTTTACTTAAATCCAGTTCTGGCACTATTATGTAGGGTATTCCATGTGCTCTAGCAATTATTGCTGCATGAGATGTCACTCCGCCAGTTAATGTAATGATCCCCTTTAAGCCTTGCTTCACTAACTTAAGTAGATCAACTGGGTTTAGCTCCTTGGCTACAACTATTTTGCCTCCGACTTCAATGCTCTCTCCAATGCCTGGCTTTAGCTCAGTTAAGTTCTCTATAATTGTCGACGCAATGTTCCTTAAGTCACCGGCTCTTAAAGCTATTAATCCACTCCCACTCTCTTTAAATAGCTCACTGTACTTCTCGAAGACTTTCTTAACGGCGAGCTCTCCGCAAATGCTTTCCTCAACTACGTAGCTTACTGCTTCATTAACTAGCGCCTCAGCCATCGCTTCATGAGCGTTGAGCAAATCATGCTCGCTTTCGGGAAGAGCCTTCTTAAGGCCATATAAGTACTCCTTGAACTTGCTTAAGGCTTTCTCAAGCTTGCTTACTTCAAAGTCCTTGTCATTAATTAAGCAATTGCTTGGAATAAAGCTTAGTGCATCAATAAAGCCGTACTTAGTTAAAGGCCCTATAGCCACGCCTTCTGATGCAATTAAACCCCTATACACTCTCAATACAAGCACCACTAGCGTAATGAGTTCTACACTATAGGTATAAGTTAGATATTTAATAAATTAATGAAATCAGTTCACTTAGGTGTATGAATTGGGAGGGATATTTGGAGCCATATCGTATTCAAGTAGAAACGTTGTGCCAATAATTTTAACTGGACTAAAGAGACTTAAGCACCGTGGATTTGACACTACTGGAATAGCATTCATTGATGGAGGAAGACTAAGTGTATTAAAGGAAGTAGGTGAACCTGGGGAAGTCATTGAGAAACTCAAGTTGGAGGAGCTATCAGCTCCAATAGCTCTGGGGCACGTCAGGTTCTCAACTCATGGAAGACCCCACGTAGATAACGCTCACCCCCACGTGGACTGCAGTAAGAGGATTGCCGTCGTAGGTGATGGAGCTATAGCTAACTATGAAGCAATCTACGACAGGCTAATAATGGAGGGACATGAGTTAAAGTCAAGATCTGATTTCGAAGTAATAGCTCACTTAATTGAAGACTGCTTAAGGAAGGGCTTGAGCACTCTTGAATCCATAGCCTTTGTAGAGCAGAGCTTAGAGGGCTTCTACTCCTACGCTATACTTAGTGAAGAATCTAGGAGCATTATTGCATATACAAGCCTCCAGCCACTCTACGTAGGTAAGTCGTGGGACTTAACACTTGTTTCAACAAGTAAAAGTGCTTTACACGGCTTAGCAGATGAATACGTTGAGTTAAGTGGAGGAGAACTAGTTATAGCAAACTCCTTCACTACTAAGTTCTACAAGCTCCGTGAATTGATGAGCGTAGAAAAGAGTTTCAGCAAGCTATACGTAGTAGAGGAGTATGTTGAAAAGGATGGCTATCCACACCACATGTTGCGCGAAATGTATGAAATACCGTACTCCATCCTACGTTGCCTAGCCGTGCACCAGGAGAAGTACCTTTCATATGCTTCAAAGCACATTAGGGAGGCAAAGGATGTATACATAATAGCTAACGGCACAAGCTTGCACGCAGGCCTAGTTGCTTCATACTACTTATCTGAGCTAGCTAACATATCTCCTATTGTAACTAGCGCTGCTGAATTCCCTCTCTACTACATGGAGAACGTTGGGCCTGGAGCAGTAGTAATAGCTATATCGCAGTCAGGTGAGACAAGCGACGTAGTTCAGGCAGCTTATGAAGCGAAGCTGCGTGGAGCAACCATAATGGGCTTAACTAATTACGTTGGCTCAAGGCTTGCCAACATATCTAACCTCTATCTACCAATAGGTGCAGGACCTGAGCTAGCTGTCCCTGCTACAAAGACTTTTGTTACAACGCTTGCAACTCTATATAAAGTATCCATTAGAGTGGCTAAAGACATGGGCAGAATTACTGCATCAGAGTATGGAGAAGCACTAAGTAAAGTCAAGGATTACGCACTTAAGCTCAGGGAGAGTATGGCTGAACTAGATGCTGAGGCAGCTGAAGCAGCTAGTGAAATAGCTTCCTGTAGAAGTGGATACGTTGTTTCAAGAGGAATAACGTATCCAATAGCTCTAGAGGGAGCACTTAAAATAAAGGAGGTAGCCTACATGCATGCTGAAGGCATGGAGGCAGGGGAGTTCAGGCACGGGCCGATATCCCTTGTTGAAAGAGGCTTCTTCACAGTATTCCTAGTTCCTGTTGAAGCCCATGCAGCAAAGGCGTCGTATCCACTGATTAGGACATCAATAGATATGGGGGCTACAGTCGCTGTAATAGGCTTTGAAAATGATCCAAGCTTGCTTGAGTTAAAGAACGTTAATGTGATTAGAGTAATGCATGTGGATAGGTACTTAGCTCCAATAGCGTATACAATACCTCTTCAATTCCTAGCTTACAGACTTGGCTTAAAGCTCCAAAGACCTATAGATAAGCCCAGGTATTTAACTAAAGCAGTTTCATGAGTAATTGTAGTTTAAGCACTTAACACTTCACGTATTTTAATTAGGTGCTATGAAAAATTGGAGAGAATTATAGAGCCTTTATTTCACTAATGTACTTCCTTACATATTCTTCATTTCTCTCTATGCCGCCCGGCACATTTGCGCTAACCCATACTTCAGGCCTTATCCCTCTCTCAATCAACTTTTCAACAGTTCTTATGACTAGAAGCTGTACTATAAATGCATTCACTATAGTTGATACAGGAGCTACCTTAGCTTCTAAGCCTCTTACTTCGTAAATAGCGTCTCCTTCGGGAACCTTATTGTCTATCACTACATCAGCTAATTCGTAGAGCTTCTTCCCAAGGGGGTTTTCTGGAGGGACTTTCCTTGAGAATTCAAGTGAAGTCAATGCTATCACCTTCAATCCCCTATCACGAGCTTCTTTAGCAAGCTCTACTGGGACAGCGTTCTTCCCTGAGTTTGACACTATTATGATGGCTGAGTGAGGCTTTAAGTAAGCTGAACTTAATAGTGCTTTAGCGTAGCCAGATGCTCTTTCCAGTAAAGTGCTCTTTATAGCTCCATTCATGCAGGATATGGATAGATCGAATAAAGGATAAACTCTAACTAATCCACCAGCTCTATAGAACATCTCTAGAGCTAACATCATTGAGTGCCCTGTTCCAAAGACGTAGATGAATCCGCCCTTACTCAATGAATCAGCTAAGATGCTTGCTGCAGAATCTATACTCCCTTGCTCTTCATCAACTACTTTAGTTAATAATTTAAATACACGATCTTTAAATAAATTGAGTGATTCAACTCCACTCAATATATCACCTAACACAGTTTAAGTTCCTAAAGGAATAAAAATATTGTACTCAGTTCAGTTAATGTGAAAGCTACTCCTTTTCATAGACGATGCTTCCTTCAATTATTGTTTTAACTACCTCTAGTTCTTTGTTAAGTATAGCTATGTCAGCTACATAGCCAGCCCTTATATCCCCTATCTTTAGCTTCTCATAAACATTAATGCTTTTAGCTGGAGTAGTGCTAGCCATTGCTGCAGCATCCATTAAACTGTATCCCAACTTAACTACGTTTTTGAAAGCCTTATCCATTGTGAGAGTGCTGCCTGCTAAAGAGCCTGTGTTAAGTAGTTTACACACGCCTTTTTCAACAATTACTTTAAGCCCTCCGAGTTCATAGATGCCGTCAGGCATATCTGTTGCTGCTATGGAATCAGTGATCAAGGTAATTCTACTGGAACCCCCTAGATCTATAATCATTTTAACTACTGCTGGATGAATATGTATGAAGTCAGCGATCAGCTCTATGAATACTCTAGGTGATTGAAGGAGGGCTAAGGCTATACCCGGCTCCCTGTGGTGGAACCTCGTCATTCCATTAAATATGTGAGTTGCTTTTGAAACCCCTAGTTCAACTGCTTTAACTCCCTCTTCATACGATGAATCCGTGTGCCCAGCGCTAACAGTTATCCCCACGCTACTTGCATAGCGTATTAAGTCGAGTGCTCCATCAATTTCTGGAGCAATGGTTATCTGTACAACGGTTTTCCCAGATGCATCTATGTACTCCTGGAGCTCCTTTATGCTTGGCTTACGTATGTAGGCTGTGTTTTGAGCTCCAGCTGCCTTAGGATTTATGTATGGGCCTTCAAGGTGCACTCCCAGTATCCTTGAACCATCAATAGGAGTCCACTGTAAGCGAGCTTCTCTTACAGCTCTACACGCATCAATTATTACTTCATGAGGTGCTGTTACAGTTGTAGGCACATAGCTAGTTACACCATGCTTTACGTAATGCTTGCTCATTTCAAGAATTCTATGAGGCTCTGGATTTGAAGTTACATCAAGCCCCTTTACTCCATGAGTGTGAGTATCTATGAAGCCTGGTACAGCTATGTATCCACTTAAATTCACTTCACTACTAACAGAGCTCCCTAGAGGCTCTCTACCAACATCCCTTATAATGCCTCTCTCTACGACTACATAACCATCCTCTATTAACTTACTGGAGCTGGCTATAGTTAAATGCCTTAAGGTAAGCCTCATAGACAAACACCTGTGAACTCCTATCTTTAACTACTCCACTGCAGAGTGACTTAAGCCATAGCTATATAGAGAGAACTACTCTAGATATGTGCAAGGGCTTATCAGGATTATAGCCAAGCAATAGAGATCTGAGGAAAGCAATGTAGTATAGGGGGAGTATGTAAGCTATTGGCGCTAAGTACGCTCCTCCACTCCATGGAATAAAGTAGTCAGCGGCACTGTCATTGGAGAGTAGCAGGGCATTAAAGCCTCTGGCTATAAGTTCTCTATGTAGCCTCACAGTTTTTTCATGAGAGGGATCCTCACTTAGTGATAGGACTATTAATTGAAGTTCTTCCCTGCGCTCCAGCAAGGCGTTGTGGCCATGCCTAAACTCAAGTGCGTGAATAGCTTCTGAGAAAGTATAGGAGATCTCCTTAAATTTTAAGCTTGCTTCTAAAGCCACTGGATATAGATTGCCCTGCGCTAGTATGGCGAATGCCTTTTTACTAATGGTTTTTGCAGCTATGTCCCCTAAAGCATTTATGCTACTGCTTACGTTAGCTAAAGCCTCCTTAAGTAAGTAGAGCTCCTTATCGAGGTCGAAGTTTACATCAATGTTGTTTAAACGCAACATAGCTATTGAAGTCAGTATTCCAAGTAAGTGGAGAGCTGCAAATGACTTAGTCATGTATACTCCTTCTTCAAAGCACTCTTCTACAACTATAGAGTAGTCGGCGTTTCTATCTAAGTAACTGCCCTTACTGCAAGTAAACCCAATGGTCTTTGCCCCCCGCCTCCTAGATTCATCTAGAGCTAGTAGTACTTCCTTTGTCTCTCCAGATCTTGAGAAGAATACTGCAAGACTCTTCCCGCCGCGAATACTTTTCCCAATTAAGTCAGCGTAGTAGAAGAGGAATTCTGAAGCAGGTTGAGCAAGCGCCTTCATGTTCAGTGGGCTTCTAAGCAATGGCATTACCCCTCCTAAAGCTGCATAATAACTGCTTCCACAGCCAATGTAGTATACTTCACTTACTCCATATACGCTCATCAATTCCCCGACAATTCTTTCAATCATGTAGTGCTTGCTTCCAGAAGCATCTACTACTTTAGGCAATTGAGTCATTTCATTAAATACAGCATACTTTGATAAATCCTCCATGCACATCCCCATAAATTACACAATAGTGGAAGCATATAAACTTGAGTTAAAACTATTGTTCTAAAACTGTAGACACTAGATCTTAGTATCTTTAAAATTCTTTCTTCCAGCAACTCATGGATGCATTCACGTACTCCGCAATGTTGAAAAACTACAGGGAGTTTGAATGGCTAAGACTTTAGCTAGCTGTATTTAGCGAACTACTCTAGCCATAACCATTGACATTACAGCCTTCTGCACGTGCAGTCTATTCTCAGCTTCATTAAAGTAGAGGCTTTTGTCATAGCTATCCAACACTTCATCACTTACCTCCTGTCCTCTATCAGCTGGACCGCAGTGCATATAGTATGGCTTGCCGGCTTCATAGAGTCTCTCAATAGTCGTTATCCAGTTCTTGAACTTGCTCTGATAATCCATAGCCTCCTCCTTATGGACTTTTCCATCTCGGCTGAACGGTGGGAAGAAGCCCTTTGGGCTCCACGCCTTTGGGTAAACGAAGTCCGCTCCCTCAAATGCTTCATCCATGTTGTTTAATACCTTGAACTCACTGCCCCATACATCTGTAAATTCCCTGACTTTAGTGAGCACTTCATCTAAGAGCTCGAAGCCAGGTGGGTGAGCTATATAGACGTCTGCTCCAAGCATTGAAGCCATTAGTGCAACGTCTTGCGGCACTGCTAGAGGCTTTAAACCGCCGCTGTAAGCATAGCTTACCACGAACTTTCTTCCCTTAAGGAGGTTCTTAGGCCATCCAAGGGCTTCTAGAGCTGCTTGAGCATCAGCTAGGCTTTGGAATGGGTGGTATAGATCGTCCTCCATGTTTAGTACAGGGATCTTGCTCCACTTAGCGAATTCTTCAATAACTCTATGCCCTCTCCCAATGATCCACTTGGCTGCATCGCCGTATATTCTAACAGCTATTCCATCGCCATATCTACTCAGTACTCTAGCTACATCACTTACAGCCTCAGTTTGGTAGGGAATCATGTCTTCAGGAAGCGTTGGAGCATAAACTTGATCTGGGCTTATATATATCCCCTGGCCTCCTAATTGAAATATCCCTGTTTGAAAGCTATTCCTAGTCCTAAGGCTCTTGTTGTAGAATATTAAGTAGAGAGTCTTCCCCTTGAGGTAGGGCGTTTCAACTCCTAAGTGGAACTTGTTCTTTAAGTCTCTAGCTGCTTCAATAACTCTAACTACGTCGTCTATGCTGTAATCAGTGTTCTTCAACCAATGTCTTCCAGAGAAGTATCCAACGTACCAAGGCAGGTCATTCATAGGCAATCCCTAAGTGGTTAATTGGAGAGCAATATTAAGTAGTTAACTCTACTGCATATATGTCATTGGGAGTGCTTGCTGTGAGTAAAGTAGAGCTTAATTCACTGAAGTTAAGGGCATTTATTTACGCAACGGAGAGCGAGGAGAAAGTCTTGAAGGCCTTACTGAACTTGATTCCCCCTGAGCTTAGGGATAGAGTAGCTGTCTCTAGGCAGTTAGTGAAGGGGCATCATGGAAACCCCATAGTGTTAGTTCAAGCAGTGCTTCAAGGAGGGGATGCTGAAGCATCTTTAAGGCATATAGCTTCAGCACTAGCTGTAGCTGATAAGAGCATATTAAAGGCCAGCTTACCGCTAAGATACGATCCTAGGGAGAAGAAGCTGAGCTTTAGGCTGAGTAAGCAGGAGCTATACTTCGGTAAGCTAGTTATTAGTGATTCAGGAGACGTAGTTCACGTAACACTATCGTTCTCAGGTAAGGCAAGTAGGGAGAGCGTTAGAAAGCTTTTAGAGGATGCGGGGTTGATTCAATGAGTTACATAGACTTTGGAGTCACCTCTAGTGAGTTAGATAAGTTAACTCTTGTAGCTAGAAGACTTGGCTATAGAGCACTGTTAGTTGAAGACTGCGGGAGTTGGGCTAGTGCTGTAAGCATGAATGGAGTCACCTTAGTTAAGAAGCAAGTCATTTCTTCACCTAATGAGAGGGAGTTAAAGAGAGCTCTTTCAACAAGCACTAGTAAGTCAACAGTAATCTCTGTAAAGCCTTTAGGCATTAGTGCTGCTAGATTAGCTGCTCGAGACACTAGAGTTGATGCAGTAGTGCTTGATTTAGAGACTTTGAACTACATTGATAAGCAGCAGTTCTCAATGATGAAGAGGTTTAGTAAGCCAATAGAGCTCCCACTTAAGTTAATTACTGGAGGTGAAAGAGCTTTAGCTAAAGTAATTAGGAGGCTTATTTACGCAGCATACATTGAAGTACCAATAGTTTTTTCAAGTAAAGCAAGTGATTGGAGTGAACTATACTACCCTAAGTCAATTGCATTCCTCTTATCTCAAGTGCTCTCTCTAAAGCCAGGAGATCTGCTGAGTGGTTTTACAACTATTCCCAGGGAGATACTGGTGAAGAAGGGTGTTAAGCTTTAGCCAGGAGGCTGTAATTGCAGTAGCTCTCTCTCTATCAATAGCTAGTGCCACTCTATCAATCATAGCTCTACTCCACTTAGCGAAGTTAAGGAAGCGCGGAGATCTATTAATGAAGATCTCGAGGGAGTTTGAAAAGCGTGGAAAGCCGGGGAAGTTGAGGAAGAGATACATAGTTTTTAGAGTTATATCTGATGGAAAGGTTTTGAGGAGCCAAGTTGAGGAAGCTATTAGAGCAGCTGTTAAAGAACTCTATGGAGTAACTATAGTGAGCATAGCTGATCCTCAGTTAATAGCTTACGACGATGAATTAATGAAGGGAATAATTAGGACCAATAACTTAGCTAAAGACTACGTAATTGCATCAATGTCTATAGTTAGAGAAGCCTCAGGGAGGAGAATCATAGTTAAGCCAATCAAGACAACTGGCTTATTGAGGAAAGCTAGGAAGTATATGGAGGCAATAACTAGATAAAGCTGTGGCAACATATCCCTGAGTAGATGATGAAGCCGCTCCAGAATGACTAGTGAAGACTTCGCGACGAACTGATGAACTCCTAATACTTATAAGGAGCATCTACACAGTAGTATTGTTGAGCGGGGGTGCCCGAGCATGGCCAAAGGGGGCGGACTTAAGACCCCCTTAATGTAGGAGATCCGCTGGCGTAGGCCTGCGTGGGTTCAAATCCCACCCCCCGCATTAATACTTCCCAGTTCTAGCGTAACTCATACATTCTTTCATTGTATTCATAGTAGATTTACATAGCTGCACAATGGGAGTTCAGTTCTTATGTAAGCTTGCATTAATTGACGTCGGATCTGCACCTTCATCCCC